>Ga0207705_10000028_pt1 | contig 240636 bp, 236 predicted proteins | sample KBSC13metaG_FD_184314 | JGI IMG/M metagenome (GOLD analysis project Ga0207705, IMG submission 184314) | Corn rhizosphere microbial communities from Kellogg Biological Station, Michigan, USA - KBS C1-3 metaG (SPAdes) (version 2) | ecosystem: Host-associated > Plants > Roots > Rhizosphere >... | reverse complement strand
ACGTAATAACCGTATTATTGAAAGACATGTCGGTAAATACAGAGCCCGAACCCGGCCTAAAGTAACTAAAAATCAAAGAGATGCGATATGAAATCCCTTAACTTAATGACATTGCGCTTGCGGTAGAGAGGGTGACCGAGCGAAGCAATGGTCGGGTGAGTCTAAACGAGCGATATAGCGCTAATGCACTGGCGCAGACTCACCCCGAATGCGCTACGCTGTTCGGCCCTCTCTCCGCTGCGCGCAAAGAGTGCTGGGGAAAGAACATCGCGTAATATTTTTATATTAATAGCGATTTGATGCCCGAAATTTATTTCTTTGTAATAACCAATTATACGGCTTCGGAAATAGTGAATCGCAGGCTGATCGACTGAATATTTATTAAACCCGGCTATGTCCAACAAAAACAACCTTTATGCGGTTGCCCTCATCACCTCCCTGTTCTTTTTGTGGGGGATATCGCTCAACCTTAATTCGATTTTAGTTCCGCACCTGAAAGAGGCCTGCCAGTTGTCGGACACGCAATCCGCTTTTGTCGATTTGTCGTATTACCTCGCTTATTGCATTATCGCCATTCCGGCCAGTTTATATATGCAAAAGTATGGGTATAAAAAAGCTATCGTATTAGGACTTTTACTTTTTGCTACAGGGGCCTTTCTTTTCTATCCTGCCGCACAGATGAGAGTGTATGGTTTTTTTCTTTTTGCCTTGTTCATCATTGCCAGCGGCTGTGGAATACTCGAAACAGCAGCCAATCCTTATATCAATAACCTGGGAGATCCAAAACATTCGGCCTGGCGAATCAATTTTGCGCAATCCTTCAACGGGGTAGCCGCCACCATTGCGCCCTATATTGGAGGTCTATTTATTCTCTCAAATAACACCCTTGATGCAGCTCAAAAGAAAGGTATGACGTCCGAGCAAATAAACAATTACTTACAAGGACAGTCAGATGCCGTAAAAATTCCATATATCATCATTGGGTTGGTCGTATTGTCGGTAGCCTTACTTATTTGGAAAACCGCTTTACCGGAAATAAAAGAGCATAATGAAAATGAGAGCCTGGCAACCTGGGGCTCAATTTTTAAAGAAAAGAACCTTTTACTGGGCGCGTTAGGTATATTCTTTTATGTAGGTGCTCAAGCCGGTGTTACCAGCTTTTTTATCAGATACTCCAAATATGTTGCAGATATTCCAAAGACCAACGCGGCCACTCTGTTATCGCTTGCTATGGGTGGTTTTATGGTAGGACGTTTTATTGGCAGTGTCGCTATGCGCTTCGTCAGGCCGGGGATCCTACTGATTACCTATAGTGTTATCAATTGTGGACTGCTGGTTCTAGCTTATGTGCTCGACGGGAAGTTATCGGTATACGCCATCATGGCGGTGCCCTTCTTCATGTCTATCATGTTCCCAACGATCTTTTCGCTAAGTATCAGTGGCCTCGGTGAAAAGACCAAGAAAGGTTCATCCTTGCTTATTATGGGGATCGTAGGAGGTGCGCTTATTCCATTGGCGTTGGCAGGAGTATCAGACCTCGCTAATATTCGTATTGCCTACCTTGTACCCCTTATTTGTTTTGCTTATATCTTTTATTTCGCATTAACTAATATTCGTGTTAAATCTGTTCAGCAACAGGCAATCAGTCACTAATTATGATCAGGAAAATCTCAATCGCGCTCGTAATGCTGGTACTCTCAGCATCAATCGTATCGGCCCAGAAAAAACGTATCGGCAACGAAACCCCTGCCCAAAAGAAGAAACGCATGGAATGGTGGACCGACGCCCGGTTCGGCATGTTCATCCATTGGGGATTGTATTCGCTGGGTGCGCGGCATGAGTGGCTGAAGCACAACGAGCACATGACCAACGAGGAATACCAGAAGTATTTCGATATCTACAACCCCGATCATTTCGATCCGCATAAATGGGCCAGGGCCGCGAAAGCCGCCGGCATGAAATATGCCGTGCTCACCACCAAGCACCACGAGGGTTTTTGCCTGTTCGATTCGAAATACACGGATTATAAGGCGATGAATACGCCTGCTCACCGTGATTTGGTGAAGGAATACGTTCAGGCTTTCCGGCAGGAAGGGTTAAAAGTAGGATTCTACTATTCACTCCTTGATTGGCACCACCCTGACTATACGATGGATAGCGCACATCCCCTTACGCAAGTGGATACCAGCCAGGCCAATTACGATAAACTGAATAAGGGCCGCGATATGAATAAATACCGCGAATACCTGCGCAACCAGGTTCGGGAGCTGATGACCAATTATGGCAAGATCGATATTCTTTGGCTGGATTGGTCCTGGGATAAAGGCTCAAAACACGGTAAGTGGGGCAAGGATTGGGATGCTGTGAACCTGCTCAAAATGGTAAGGCAATTACAGCCCGGCATTATCGTCAATAATCGTTTGGGTTTGTATGAATACAGCGATGGCGGTGATTTCGAAACGCCCGAGCAGGTAAGCACCAAAGAGCTGGACAAATACAAAGGGCATACCTTCGAGACCTGCCAGACCTTCTCGGGTTCATGGGGTTATTATCGTGATGAAAATAGCTGGAAAACCCACCGCCAGTTGCTCGATCTATTGATTTCATCCGTAAGCAACGGCGGGAACCTGATATTGAATGTTGGCCCAACAGCCCGTGGTGAGTTTGATTACCGTGCCACCAACGCACTCGATAGCATGGCCTACTGGATGCACGCCAACAGCAATGCAATCTATGATTGTACACTCGCGCCCGAAAGCTTTAAAGCGCCCGATGGTGAGAAGCTGACCTATAACCCGAAGACCAAACATTTGTATGTGCATTTGTACGACTATCCGTCCAATGGAAAATTGACCTTACCGGGCTATGCGGGAAAGATCAAATACTCGCAGTTTTTAAATGACTTTTCCGAGTTGAAATACGAGGTAAAAGGCAATGACGTGGAATTGGCTTTGCCTAAAAATAAACCTCCGTACGAGATACCGGTGGTCGACCTCTATTTGAAATAAGCATGAAAAGATACTGTTTGGCGCTTGATCTGAAAGACGATCCGCAGCTGATCACAGAGTACGAAGCATACCATCGTGAAGTTTGGCCCGAAATAAAAAAAAGTATTCTTGATTCGGGCATTACAAATATGGAAATTTACCGCTTCGGAACCAGGTTGTTCATGATCATGGAAACGAATGATGCATTCAGCTTCGACCGCAAATCGGCGATGGATTCGTCGAATCCTAAAGTACTGGAATGGGAGCAGCTGATGTGGAAATTCCAGCAGCCCCTGCCCGGGTCAAAGCCGGGGGAAAAGTGGGTGTTGATGGAGAAGATTTTTGAGTTGTAAGTCCGGAAGTCGGGAAGACCGAAAGACCGGAAGACTAATTTAGTAAGTAGTTAGAGTTTTCGAAATAAATGAATTCAATTCTGCTAATTCTTAAATTCTGAAAATTCCGGTTCAGACAAACTAATCGGTGAAATCACAACAAAATCGGTGTAATCAATCTGTGAATGCATAGTTTTTTAAAAATACATAAAGATGATAACGTCCTTGTCGCCCTGCGCGACCTGGAGCAGGGGACTGTGATCGATTTTGAAGGACAGAGTTTTCCTTTAACCGACAGGGTAGCCGCAAAGCATAAGTTCACTTTAACCGAATTGCACCCGGATGATCCCATATTTATGTATGGCGTATTGGTAGGGAAGGCGACGAAGGATATCCCAAAGGGCGGGTTGGTCTCGACAGAAAATATCCATCACGCGTCCAGCGAATTCCATTTAGGTAAACGCAAGCTGGATTGGCATAAGCCTGATACTTCAAAATTTGAAGGTCGCACTTTTATGGGCTATCACCGGGCGGATGGTTCGGTGGGGACGGCAAATTACTGGATCGTCATTCCGCTGGTATTCTGCGAGAATCGCAACATCCAGGTAATGAAGGAGGCTTTGGTAGATAAGCTGGGTTATAAAAAGACCAAAAGCTATGAGAGCGAGGTAGAACAATTGATGGGGCTTTACCAGGCAGGCAGGTCGACACAAGAAATACTAAGCGCCGATATGCAGGTGACGGCCGATAAAGCGGACACCAAAAGACTATTCAAAAACATCGACGGTATCAAATTCCTTACCCACGATTTGGGTTGCGGCGGCACGCAGCAGGACTCGCAGGCGTTGTGCGGCTTATTGGCCGGTTATATTACGCATCCGAATGTTGCGGGGGCAACTGTTTTAAGCCTGGGCTGCCAGCATGCGCAGGGACATATTTTGCAGGAGGAAATTGCCAAACGCGATCCTTCGTTCAGCAAGCCGATGGTGATACTGGAGCAGCAGCAAATGTGCACCGAAAAGAACCTGTTACAGCAAGCCTTAAAACAAACCTTCACCGGGTTGATCGAAGCCAATCAAAATGAACGCAAACCCGCGCCATTATCCAAATTATGTATCGGCCTTGAATGCGGTGGTTCCGATGGGTTTTCGGGTATATCGGCCAATCCGGCATTAGGGTATGTGTCTGATTTATTGGTATCGATGGGCGGCGCGGTCATTCTTTCCGAGTTCCCGGAACTTTGCGGCGTGGAACAGGAATTAAGCGACCGATGCGTGAACGAGGATACTGCCAAACGCTTTATGGACCTGATGATCACCTACAACAAGCGGGCGGAGGAAGGCGGGTCAGGTTTTTATGCCAATCCGTCTTTTGGGAATATTAAGGACGGTTTAATAACTGATGCTATCAAGTCTGCCGGAGCGGCAAAAAAAGGCGGTACATCACCAGTGGCAGCTGTTTTGGACTATCCCGAAAAAGCATCCAAACCCGGATTGAATTTATTGTGCACACCCGGCAGCGATGTGGAAAGCACAACCGCAGAAGTAGGTTCCGGCGCGAATATCGTGCTGTTCACCACTGGCCTGGGCACGCCTACGGGAAACCCTGTTGCCCCCGTGATCAAATTATCAACCAATACCGCTTTATATAAGCGCATGCCGGATATTATCGATATCAATTGCGGTTCGATCATCGAAGGCACAGAAACTATCCCGCAGGCGGGCGAACGCATATTGGATTACTTGATCAGGGTCGCCAGCGGAGAAGAGCAGCCCAAAGCGGTGCAATTGGAGCAGGATGACTTTATACCCTGGAAGAGGGGGGTGTCATTGTAAATTAAATATCGAACGCCGAATATCGAATGATGAATCATGAAGTAAACTTCGAAATTCGATATTCAGCATTCGATATTCGTTATTCAAAAAGGGTCAAATGTTCTCACTAAAAAGCAAAATTGCAGTAATCACCGGCGGCGGTAGCGGCATCGGTAAAGCCATGGCCGTGCTTTTTGCGCAGCAGGGCGCAAAAGTTCATATCATCGAACTGGATGAAAAAGCAGCCGCTGAAACGGTCAACGAGATAGGTGAAGCCGCTGCTTACCATATCTGCAATATCAGCGATCAAAAGCAGGTGGTTGACGTTTTCAATTCGATCCAAAGAATCGACATCTTAGTAAACAACGCCGGTATCGCTCATATCGGCAAAGCTGATACCACCAGCGAAGCGGATTTTGACCGCGTGATGAATGTGAACGTGAAAGGTCCATACAATTGCCTTTTTGCCGCAATACCGCTAATGAAAGCGCAGGGAGGCGGTGTGATACTAAATACTGCATCCATAGCTGCGACGGTGGGTATTACCGACCGTTTCGCCTATTCAACCAGCAAAGGGGCCATTCTTACGATGACTCTGGCCGTGGCGCGTGATTATTTGCATGACAATATCCGCTGCAACAGCATTTCGCCGGCGAGGGTCCACACGCCTTTCGTGGATGGTTTCATCGCTAAAAATTATCCCGGGCACGAAGAGGAGATGTTTGACAAATTGTCCAAAAGCCAGCCCATAGGGCGCATGGCCAAACCCGAAGAGATCGCTTCGCTGGCTTTGTATTTATGCTCTGACGAGGCGAGCTTTATCACCGGCTGCGATTACGTGATAGACGGTGGATTTACAAAAATTAACAACTAACCTATGAAACTGATACGCTACGGCGAAGCCGGGAAAGAAAAAACAGGCGTCATCATTGATGATAAGCGCTATGATACCTCTGCCTTTGGCGAAGATTATGACGAGCGATTTTTTGAGACGGACGGGCTAAAACGCCTGTCTGATTTTGTAAAAAACAACAGACTTTCTGAAGTGAGCGATACTGTCCGCCTGGGCTGCCCGTTTGGCCGCCCGTCAAAACTGGTGTGCATCGGTTTGAATTATATCGATCACGCCCGCGAAACCAATGCTGCGCCACCACCGGAGCCGGTTATTTTTATGAAGTCGACCACAGCTGTAGTCGGTCCCAATGATGATATCATGATCCCTAAAGACTCGGTAAAAACTGATTGGGAAGTGGAACTGGCGGTTGTGATCGGTAAAAAAGCAAGTTATGTAGAAGAAAGCGAAGCGATGAATTATGTCGCCGGCTATGTATTGCACAACGATGTATCCGAACGCGAATTTCAGTTGGAACGCAGTGGTACCTGGGACAAGGGCAAAGGCTGCGACACCTTCGCACCGATCGGTCCATTTCTGGCTACACCGGATGAGATCGCAGACCCCCACAACCTGCGCCTGTGGCTGAAACTCAATGGCAAAACCATGCAGGACGGGAATACGTCGAATTTCATTTTCAATATTCCGCATTTGATCGCTTATACCAGTAAGTTCATGACTTTATTGCCCGGCGATGTGATCTCAACGGGAACGCCTGCCGGGGTAGGTTTAGGTATGAAACCTAATTTATATTTAAAGCCCGGCGATGTGATCGAACTGGGAATTGATGGCCTGGGATCAGCAACACAAAAACTAATCCCTTATGCCAAGAATTGACGCGCACCAGCATTTCTGGCAATTCGATCCGGTGCGTGACAATTGGGTAACCGAAGACATGTCGGTGATCAGGCGCGATTTTTTGCCTGCCGACCTGCTGCCTTTGCTGCAGCGCAATGAAATAGATGGTTCGGTATTGGTGCAGACCTGCCAGGATGAGGCTGATAATGATTTCATGCTGAAACTGGCCGCCGAAAATGATTTTATCAAAGGGGTTGTTGGCTGGGTCGATCTTCGGGCAGATAATGTTGAGGACCGATTGAAGTATTACAAGGAAAATCATCCCAAAATGAAAGGATTCCGCCATGTCTTACAGGCCGAGCCCGACGAGCAAGTTATGCTGCGGGATGATTTTAAACGCGGTATAAGCCTGTTAAACCGATACGGGTTTACTTACGATATCCTGATCTATCCCAATCATATCAAATACGCTTCGGAACTGGTGGCTGAGTTTCCCGCTCAGAAGTTTGTGGTCGACCACCTGGCCAAGCCTTATATCAAAATGAAAGACATCGGCCAGTGGCAAAGGGATATGGAATACCTGGCATATTATCAGAATGTATATTGCAAGGTGTCGGGCATGCTCACTGAAGCGGATTGGTACGGCTGGCGCACTGAAGATTTTACACCTTACCTGGACGTGATCTTCAAAGCATTTGGCACACAACGGGTAATGTATGGTTCCGATTGGCCTGTTTGTATGCTCGCGGGCGGATACAACCGGGCATTGGAAATATTACAGATATATGCTTCAAGATATTCGCAGGATGAGCAGGAGCTTTTTTTTGGTGGGAATGCCGTAAATTTCTACAACCTATAATGACCCCATAGGGGTCAAACGTTGGTAGAACAAATGAATAAATAATGATGCCGCGCCGTAGGTGCGGAACATATTAACGATAAATATGGACCTCAAATTAAAAGATAAGATCATCATCGTCAGTGGCGGGGCCAAAGGGATCGGTGAAGGTATCGTCAAAGTGCTGGCCGCGGAAGGCGCTGTCCCCGTTATAATTGGTCGGAGCGAAAAAGATAATTTAAAAGTGGTTAACGAATTAGGAGGGAAAGCCGCCCAGTTTGTTGCTGAGTTAACCGATCCGGCTGAATGTGAAAGATCCGTAAAGGCGGTAATAGCCAAATTCGGGCGGATCGACGGCCTGGTGAATAACGCTGGTGTAAACGATGGCGTGGGTTTGGAAAAAGGCGACTACGAGCGGTTTATCGCGTCGATACATAAAAACCTGGTGCACTATTACCTGCTGGCGCATTATGCTTTACCAGAACTGAAGAAAAGCAAGGGTGCAATAGTCAACATAGGCTCCAAAACAGCGGAGACCGGCCAGGGAAATACTTCGGCTTACGCCGCTGCTAATGGTGGTCGCAACGCGCTGACTCGTGAATGGGCGGTGGAATTGCTGCCTTATGGCATCCGTGTAAACGCGATCATCGTCGCTGAATGCTGGACGCCCTTGTATGAAAATTGGATCAAGACATTGCCCAACCCCGAAGAAAAACTCAAATCCATCAAATCCAAAATACCATTGGAACAGCGAATGACCACCGCAGAAGAGATAGCCAACATGGCCGCGTTTTTATTATCGGAAAAATCGAGTCACACCACCGGGCAACTGATACATGTTGACGGCGGTTACGTACATTTGGATCGTGCAATTAGTTAGCTGGCTTTGAAAACTCTGCGGCCTCTGTGACAAAACGCTGTGCACTTTGTGGTTTAACCACAGAGAACACAAAGGAGAGCACTGAGTTCACGGAGCTTAATCATTTAATAGCTTAGTCATATTTATATAATCAATGAAAAACAAAAAACTCCGCAGCGCTGAATGGTTTGGCAGGACAGGCAAGGACGGTTTTATCTACCGTTCGTGGATGAAGAACCAGGGCATACCCGCGCATGAGTTTAAAGGCAAGCCTGTTATCGGCATCTGCAATACCTGGTCGGAATTAACGCCTTGTAATGCGCATTTCCGTGAGTTGGCCGAATCTGTAAAGCATGGCATTTATGAAGCGGGCGGCTTTCCGGTGGAGTTCCCGGTCATGTCGCTGGGCGAAACGCTGATCAAACCCACTGCCATGCTTTACCGCAACCTGGTAAGTATGGATGTTGAAGAATCTATACGCGCCAATCCATTGGATGGTGTAGTATTGCTTTGTGGCTGCGATAAAACGACACCTGCGCTGATCATGGGCGCCTGCAGCGTTGATATTCCAACTATTGTAGTTTCGGGCGGCGCCATGCTGACCGGCAAATACGAGGGAAAAGATATTGCCACATCCGATGTTTGGCGCTTTTCGGAAGCTCAAAGGGCGGGCCGAATGAGCGAGGATGAAATGAACGTCGCCGAAGCCTGCATGTCGCGCAGCAGGGGGCATTGCGCCGTAATGGGCACGGCATCTACTATGGCTGTTATGGCGGAAGCCCTGGGCTTGACATTGCCCGACAACGCCGCTATCCCGGCTGCTGATTCACGGAGGAAAGTTTTGGCGCATATGTCCGGTATGCGGATAGTGGATATGGTGAGGGAAGATTTGAAACTATCCGATGTGCTCACCCGTGAAGCCTTTGACAATGCCATTATGACCAATGCGGCGATCGGCGGGTCGACCAATTTTATTATTCACTTGCTGGCCATTGCCGGGCGTATCGGCGTCGATCTAACAATAGACGACTTTAATACAAGCGCATTGGGTATCCCCTTACTGGCTAATTTGCAGCCTTCCGGCAGGTATTTTATGGAAGACCTGTATTATGCGGGCGGTATCCCGGCGGTGATGAAGGAACTGGATAAATTCCTGTATAAACAAACCATTACGGTTAGCGGCAAACCGATGGCCGATAATTATAAGCAAGCGGAATGTTATAACCGGGATGTGATCGCCTCGGTGGATGTGCCATTCAATAAATTGGCGGGCATTAGTGTCCTTAAAGGCAATATCTGCGAGCACGGCGCGGTGATCAAACCCTCGGCGGCGACGCCCGCGCTGATGCAGCATACCGGCAAAGCGGTGGTGTTTGAAAATATCGATGATTATAAATCACGCGTTGATGATCCCGACCTGGAAATAGATGAAACTTGCGTGATGGTGCTGAAAAACGTCGGCCCGAAAGGTTACCCGGGGATGCCGGAGGTTGGCAATATGAATATTCCTAAAAAGCTATTGGATAAAGGCATACACGATATGGTGCGCTTATCCGATGGGCGCATGAGCGGAACAGGATTTGGTACGGTGGTTTTGCATGTGTCGCCGGAAGCGGCAGCAGGAGGAACGCTGGCTGTGATCAGGGATGGCGATGTGATCACGCTTGATGTTTACCGGGGAATATTGAATGTCGATCTGTCCGATCATGAGATCGCCGAACGGAAAAAACAATTACAACTGAATACCGATATGGCCACGCGCGGCTATGTGTACCTGTACCAAAACCATGTGGAGCAGGCGCACTTAGGCGCCGACCTGGATTTTTTGAAGGGTGGTAGCGGCAGCGAGATGCATAAGGATTCGCATTGACCAGCATGGCGCAGGGCGCGAGGCGTATTCAAGCATAGCCGCCATGCGCCAACCGCCACGCACCTGGCTATTGAAATAAATAAAGGAAATGGAAAACCGATTCACCAACCAAGCAGCTATAGTAACAGGCGCCGGACAGGGCATAGGCTTTGAAATAGCGAGGCAAATCGTCACACAGGGTGGCGCTGTGCTGCTGAATGATTTGGATGCAGCCCTGGCAGACCGCGCTGCGAAAGTGATCGCCGCTTTGGGTGGTAAATGCCACGCTATGCCCGGCGATGCTTCGGATATTGGGTTTATTCAATCGATGGTAGACGAGGCTGTGAAAAAATTCGGTTTTGTGACAATTGCTATAGCTAATGCGGGTGTTACTATTTACGGCGATTTCCTTACCTATCAACCCGAAGCCTTACGGGGAGTTTTGGACCTTAATATATCCGGAAGTTTTTTCCTGGCCCAAAAGGCAGCCCAGCAGATGAAAAAGCAAGGCTCAGGCGGCAGTATTTTATTTATGTCATCAGTTACGGGTCACCAGGCGTTTAAAAATCTTGCTGCCTATGGTATGACCAAAGCTGCTCTCGAAATGCTTGCCAAAAGCCTGGTAGTAGAACTTGCGGGACTGAATATTTCCATAAATACTGTGGCCCCGGGTGCTACGATTACCGAACGGACCATGGAAGAGGAGGATTATGACAAGATATGGGCGCGGGTAATACCTGCAGGCAGGGCATGCACCGTGGAGGATATCGCAAATGCCGCGTTGTTCCTGGTATCTCCGGCCTCACGGCAAATCACCGGGCAAACCATTGTGGTTGATGGCGGCTGGACGGCGACCAGTCCTCCGCCGTATTAGTCTGAACTAAGATTCGTAGGATTCGAGGATTATAAGATTTTAAAATCGTTTTATCTTACCATCTTAGAATCCTGCGAATCTTAGTTCAGACAAAGGCAACTTTCCACGCATTTCCGGCGTAATTCCGGTAGCTGTTTGCTGTCAACTAAACTGAACCATTGGTGCAATTTTTATCAGGTATTCTAAATATACTGGATCAAAAAGAACGCGTAAAATTGTTTTTGCTCGTCTTTTGGGATGTTGTTATCAGCGCGCTGGATATTGTGTTCCTGGGACTTACCGTCATCGTTATTAACTTCTATATTCAAAATTCCGCGTCCGCATACCTGGCTTTTTTACCCCGTGAGCTTAATGATAAGAATTCGGTTTTACTGATCACTCTATTTTTTGTACTGTTCGGTATAAAAAATATTTTAGCCTATTGGGTATCTGCAACTGAATACAGGTTTATCTACCAGGTCGCATCGAGACTGTCCCGCCGCAACATTTACAACTACCTCAGATCAGGTTATATGGACTATGTAAATATTGATTCATCGGTGCATATCCGTAAAATAAGCCAGCAGCCTATTGAGTTCAGCACTTATATCCTGACCAATCTGCAGCAGATCATTTCGCAAAGCCTGCTGGTATTGTTTGCCATTTGCGCGGTTCTGCTGTACCATATCACATTGTTTGTGCTTCTATTTCTACTGCTAATGCCGGCAGTCGCCGTTTTGGGCTGGTTTTTGAAAAGGCGCTTAAAACATGTGCGTGACAATATCAAGAAAACGGGCGCGGAGACGCTGAAAACCTTACATGAGGCACTTGCAAGCTATATTGAAAGCAATATTTATGACCGGAATGATTTTTTTGCTGAACGGTACTACAATCAGCAGGATCAATTGAATCACAATATCCGCGTGCAGCAAACGCTCCAGGCATTGCCATCGCGCCTTATCGAAATATTTGCCATACTGGGTTTCTTCATACTGATCGTGTTGAACAAACTGGCTGGCAACAATGCCCCGGTTGATCTGTTGACGATCGGCGTTTTCCTGGCCGCGGCTTACAAAATAATTCCGGGAGTGGTGAAAATACTGAACAGCGCCGGGCAAATGCGCACTTATGAATTTACGATCAATGATCTACAGACTTTGGAGACCAAATGGGAACAAGGGGCATTGCCTTTTTTCGATCAGATCGACTCGATCACTATCGAAAAGATTCACTTCAGTTATAACAACAGGCCACTGTTACGGGGATTAAGTGTGGAAGTATCACCCGGCGATTTTGTTGGCATGTCATCTGACTCAGGGAAAGGAAAAACAACACTCATTAATATATTGCTTGGTTTTCTTTCGCAGGAAGACGGCATCGTCAGCATCAATGGAAAAATAACTAATGCGGCAGACCGCCGTTCGTGCAGGAACCGGGTATCCTATATCAAACAACAGCCCTTTTTCATCCATGATACGATTGCCAGGAACATTACGCTGCAGGAAAATGGACATGACGCGAGAAAACTCGACGAGGTGATCGATTTTTGCGACCTGGACGTGATCATCGAACAACACCCTGAAAACCTCGATTGGATCATTACCGAAAACGGTAAAAATCTGAGTGGCGGGCAGCGGCAGCGGGTGATGCTGGCGAGGGCATTGTACCACGGCTTCGACCTGCTGATACTGGATGAACCCTTTGGCGAACTGGATCAGTTGTCGGAAAACATCATTTTGGAGAAGCTGCAAAAACTTGCGGGCGAAGGAAAAATGATCCTGTTTGTCACGCATAACAGGCAAAGCTTGTCTTATTGCAACAAGCTCGTATCGTTCAATGAATAAGGCTGATACATTCGTCATCCTCAGTCCAGGCTTCCCGAAAGACGAAGACGACAGCACTTGCATGCCGCCGCAGCAGGTATTCGTTAAAAGCCTTAAAGAAACTTTTCCGCAACTGCATATCGTGGTCCTGGCATTTGAGTACCCTTATAAGGCCGCAAAATATCAATGGAACGGCATCGATGTGATCGCTTTCGGCGGCAGCAACAAAGGCGGACTTTCGCGGATATTAAACTGGCGTAAAATAAGGGCGAAGCTCGGAGAATTACACAGTAAGCACCATGTCATCGGTCTGTTGAGCTTTTGGCTGGGTGATTGCGCGCTGATCGGCAGCCGTTTCGCCAAGCATAAAAACCTTAAACATTTGTGCTGGATACTTGGCCAGGATGCAAAAAAGGGCAACCGTTATTTTAAACTCATCAAGCCGCAGCCTGCATCATTGATCGCATTATCGGATTTTATCGCAGACGAAGTCGCAAAAAATTATAAAGTCACCCCGGAACACCTAATCCCGCCTGGCATCGATCCGGGAATGTTCGGTAAGCCCGTTCCCAAACGGGATATCGATATTTTGGGTGCGGGATCGCTGATTCCCCTCAAGCAATTTTACATGCTGATCGAATTGGTGAATAGTTTGAAAGATGTCTTTCCGGATATCAAGGCTGTTATTTGCGGCGGAGGCGCTGAAATGACATCGCTGAAAGCGATGATTCACGACCTTGGCCTGGAACATCAAATTACTCTGACGGGTGAGCTGCCGCATGACCAGGTGCTAAAGCGGATGCAGCGAAGTAAGGTATTTGTCCACCCGTCAGCCTATGAAGGGTTTGGGGTCGTTTGCCTTGAAGCGTTATATGCGGGCGCACATGTCGTAAGTTTGGTGAAACCTATGAAAGCGGATATCAAAAACTGGCACATTGCCAGATCGCAATCGGATATGGTCGACCTGGTGAGGGAACTGCTCAATGATCAGGCTAACGATCACAAACCTGTTGCCCCTTATTTGATCAAAGACAGCTCGGTTGCTATGATGAAATTGTTCGGTTATAACGAATCTGCCACTTCCTGAATTCGTTTCGCTATCGCTTCAAATGACAGGTTAGACCCGAAATATTCGAGTGCGGCCTTTTGTTTTTCAGCCAGGTTGAGTTCGCAACTCAGTTTTAACGCATCGAGCAGCGCTTGTTCATTACCTGGCTCATACAGTAGTCCGCAACGGCCATTATCCGTTATCATCCTGAAAGAAGGAATGTCTGTCACAATAGGCACGCACCCGCACGACATGGCTTCACAAATAGCTGTGCCGCTGCCTTCATAGTGCGACGCCGATAAGATGATATCCGCGCTATTGAACCAATACTGCAATTCGCCATGGGGCACTTTGCCGACCAGCCTGATCGCATCATGTTGCGGAAACAGGCTGATGATCGTTTGTATGGGTTCAAGCAGCTCGTTGGTATGGTAGATCATGTACAGCCGCGCGGATGGTTTTAATTCGGCGAAACGTAAAAATGCCCTTACAACATTTAGTGGATCCTTATTTTCATCGAGGCGCCCAACCCACAGGAAAACAGGATCACCGGTAACACCGGTTTTTGACCTGGCTACCGCCTTATCCATTGGCGAAAATATCGACGACACTTCCATTACCTCGTGTATCTTTCGCGGTGATGCGATGTTACCGTTTTTTACCCAGTCGGCACCCAATTCATGCGAAGCGAAAAGGTAGGCATCAATGCAGCGATCTGCCAGGCGCTGGAGATATTTTTTGATCCCGGTAAGCGGCTTTTCGGCGTGGTTTTGTGCGATGATCTTAACTTCTTTCCCCAACATCATGCGCAGCAGGATGACCTGGATGGGCACATGCAGCCCCTGCACCAGCACCACATCCGGGTTTAGGTTTTTGATGTACCTGTTCAACTTGAAGGGAAAGTACGTATCCCTTTTTCCGATATTCAGAAACCTGTAATCAATACCCTTATGAACGACATTGCCCTCGTAGCTGATCCGCTTGATATTGATCACCATATTATCCCGGCTCAAACATTCCAGGATGCCCGCGTAAGCAGCTGTCCGCTGAAACCAATCGTCAGGCGAATCGACATTCATTGAAGAATAATAAGTGACGGATACGTATATCATAGCTGTTAATACAATCCTTCGATGTTTTTATAACGACTCTTTTGCAATTGCAGAAAGCCTACATGGTATAAAGGAGACGACCCGGGTTTGATCCTTTTTTCATTGACCACTTTGCCGATCATCAGCATGTGATACCCCATTTTTTTATGGTCGATTATTTCTATCTCCTTATATGAACCTGTGAAATCGGGTACATAAAATCCGAATTTTTCGCTCCCGATTACGCTGAACGGCAAGTCATTTATTTTGGTCGGGTCCGCACTTGGATGTTTGCCAAGGGCATAAACGGTATTGATGTCAACCGTGTCGGTATCGCATACCACCACTTTTTTGGCCTCGAGTATTTTATTTAATGTCTGGTTGGTAGTCCGCAAGCCCAGCAAGTATAGTTTTTCTTCTGCAATATAGCTTTGGATATCCATTGGGAATATATTGTAATAATCATCGTCTTTGTAGGACACGATAATGATATCGCGGGGATAGGAGTAAAGAGCGCTGATAACCCGCCGGTGATGATAAGTGTTTTTTTTCGACCTCAGGAAGTACCTGAATAGCGCCAGGCGGTGTAAAATGCTTAACTGGTAGTTTTTTACTTCGCCGATCTTATACAATAACAATACGCCATTTTCAGTCGGTATTTTTTCTATCAGCGAAACGTTTATAGCGGCGTTCAACTTCCCGTCTTCGCCGGTGAATTGTATAGTCGCTGTTTGTGGTTCAAGTCGATTTATTTCATCATTGGACAACCATACCGACATACAAAACGGGTCGAGACAGATCATACCATGATGCCCGGTGATATCAATAAGCTGCTTGCCTTTTTTTAAAAAAACGCTCTCTTTAACTTGTTCAGGGGCCAGTCGCGTAATACCGAATGTGGTTATCCTGGCGTTTTCAAAAAGCAATTTCCGAATGAGGCTCATAGCAGAATAGTATTTAGAAAATATCCACGTCGGCAAAAGTGAATTTTATTTTATCGAGAGGAATATTCGAGCCAAGATCCTTGAACAGGATATAAAAAGACGGTGTGGCCTCATATCTTTCTGCAAATAAGGTTGACAGTTGCGTTTGGTGGCTGGTGTGGAACTGGATGCTTTGCAGCCCAAGCCGGAAAGCAAGCTTACGCAGCTTTTCCATCATGCCCTCAAAATCTTCCATCCCGCAACTAATATCGCCGATAATAAGGCCGTTTTTTATTTTGATCCACAATAGGGCATTGCCGATCCTGATCACCTGTGTATCGTGATAGGTGCGATAATTGAGATAGTGCACATTTCTGTTTACGCCGGCGTAATTGTCCTTAAGTACGGAATTTTCGACGCCTTTTTCATTGACAAGATACTTCTTTAATACCTGCTGCTGGTATTTGTGATACAACTTCCGGGTAACCGATAATTTTCTTGCTATCCGTTCGGTTGGGATGATGCTGACGCGTATAATGTAGCAATCCATCATTTCGGTAAGCTGCCATTTTAACTTGACCAGGAAGCCATGCAGTGAGTTTTGGTTTGGAAAGCCGAAAATGAGGCCTATTCCTTCTTCGTGTGCAAGGTCGAACGTAATGTTGGCTAATTGCACGAACAATCCCTTGTAACGGTATTGAGGATGCGTCATAGTATCTGCCGATTGCGCGGCAAGGTGTAATTGTTCCTGGTATCTGATAAAACACGGGATCACACCGTAGAATGCTATCGGAGTTTGATTTTTATCATAAGCGATATAACCTATGTATTCTGCGCCTGTATAAGCGGTATCGTATTTTTTTGTAAAATATCCGGGCGGATGCTGTTTTTTATAAACTGAATGATGCAATTTATCCAGGTCGCTGAGATTTTTTTTGCTCAGCCGCTCTATCGTATAGTCCCTTGTTGCTACGCCCTCAGTCATAACTCCTGGTTATTGTCGCATGCATCTGGTTTACGGGCGATAAAAAGGGATTCACAGTAAACCTTTCTCTCATCGCCCGGTCCTGCTGATCTTCTTCAGATTGAAAGTCCATCGCAAGTAATTGGTTATAACCGGCTTGGTTGGCTGCTTGTACTACATCCCGCGTATACGCCCCGTAGGGGAAAGCCAGGCTATTTACTTGTTTATCAATTGTATTTTCAAGAAATTGTTTGGATTTCTGCAATTCTGCCTCCGCGTCTTTCAACGATACCCGGGTAAGATCGTTATGATAATAGGCGTGAGAACCAATTGTTACCAATGGCGAAGCTGCCAGCTCCCTTATCTGATCGCCGGTCATTTGCAACCAGTAATCAGCATCATCAAGCTTGCTTTCCCTGAAGGGGACCAGAGGATACATCAGCTCCATCATCTCCGCTTTAACATCAAACCCGCCGGAACGAAGTATTTCGACCAGGCTTACGCCATTATTAGCCGAAATATACCTGTTATAAACGCCCTTATAAAAACGTTCGTTCTTGTAGGAGATATCTTTCGGACCATATTTTTGGATCAACCACAAAAAATCGTTCCACAAAATATCAAAGCCTGCATCTCTTATCGCAGTGACAAAAAAGGTGGCAGGTAATTGGTATTTCTTTAATAAAGGTAACACATACTTATGATTATTTGCATACCCGTCGTCGAAAGTAATGCAGATATTGAATTTATCTTTGCTGAATTTCCCGTTGAAATAGTCATTAAGCGAAATGACGTTGAAATACTTTCGGTAAAACTGCAGATGTTCTTCAAAGGTACTGTATTTCAAAAAGATAGGGTTGAACTTGGTGTGATCTTTCATACAAATGCCATGATAGATCAATATCCTGCAGCCTCTTGCGTTTTTAAAGACCTTTTCGTCAAGTCTTAATAAATGATTCACATCTCTGCACAGATGCCTGGTTTTGCTGGATAGTTTTGAGCTGAGCGATGCGGTTTTTGTCATTGCCGGGCTTCTTCAGGTTACGGGAAAACTGGCTTCAGGATAATAATTCCTGATTTCGTCCATTAATTGCTGCACATCTCCTGCCACATATTTAAATGCACCCTGAATACTAACCCTGCTGTAATCACTCGGATCAATATTTTTCAGTTGAGGCAGCAGCTCCTCGTCAAATAAACTGATATGTCCGTTATGCAATACCAACAGCAGGTCTTCGGGGCCAATGCTAAAAAAGGCATCGGGCACCGACGTGGCATTTTTATTCCGCGCGATTACAAGGTCTGCTTGTTTATATTGTGCTATCGCGCCGCTTTGCAGCTTCCAGGCCAGGGCAGCATTAGTAGTTAGGCTATCGAATATTTCCTGGTCTGTAAGATAGCCGGTTTTCCTGGCCAGCCTGATATGTTCCCAAATGTTCCAGTTCCCCGTCAAGGTTGAATCGGTTCCGAATAAAATTGCTGTATGGGCTTTGAGAAGATTGACCGGCGCAGTCTGGTCAAGCATGAAATAATTTGACTCAGGGCACCAGATCAATGCCTTAAATTCCTTTGCTTGTTTCGCACTCATAGCAACACCGTGTACGCCGATAACGGGCCGTTTCAACAGGTTCCATTTTGAAAGCGTGTCAATTTCGCGTGTGGCCGAAACCGTTGTTCCTTCACCTGTGTGGATCGCCGCAGGGACATTTTTTTTAAGGGGATTGTTTAGTGAAAGCTTCCATTTTTTCCCAAATTGTACCGAATGAATACTTTGGCAATCCTCGTGGACGGTGATCAGATTGGTAGGTTTTTTGATCTTTTCCCCGTGGTTTACCACGGTGGTTACGCCGCAAAGCAGGTTTTTATAAATCCCCCAGGCCTCGCGTAAGCCCACGGGTATCTTGAGCACCTTGTCTATTTCTTCCTTATAGTTTTGATGGATATAATTCCCCCATTCGGTATAATCATTATAAGTTTTGTCGCCCAACGCCGGGAAAAGGTTGAAATCGAGATGATCATGCGAATTAATAAGTCCGGGGAAAACCAGTGCGCCATTAAGATCAAGGCTAAGCAAATCCGGCATGGAGACAAGAGGAGATGCTGATACCTCCGCAATCTTGTCGTTGATGGCCCTGATATGTACAGGGTCGCCTTGCAATGCCGTCCCCAGGTTATTCAGTATCATTGCCGCGCTTGAAATGAATGCCGTAAATTACCGGGAAGCCTTTGAATTGCTCATACACCTCTAATGCCTTTTGGCTCTCATAATAATGCTTCACCGTCTCATCTATCCGAAATTCTTCTTCGGCTGCAACGCAAAAGCCATTTTCGTGCAGTATATTTTTAATAGTGTGGATGTGGTAAACGTAATTTCGTACTGAAAGCCGCCTGTTGTTGTGGCTAAAAGTCCGTTTGCCGCCGAATGCGAGCATTTTTGGGTGAAAATCAGTTAGGATGATCTCGGCTCTCCGTTTCAGCAAACCGCACCAGGCATTTAATGCTTTCTCTAAATTTTCGATATGGGCAACCGTAAGTGTTGAAATGATCAGATCAAAGGGTGCATTGGGCGCGTTTAAAAACAAGTCATCGGTGATGTGATGTACGCTTGCCGCAGGGAATTTTTCTTTAAGGCGGTTCAGCATGCCTTCAGACACGTCAAAACCTGTTAGGCTTTGCGGCCTCTTTTCTAATATTTTGTTCCAGTGCCTGCCGGTGCCGCAGCCGATGTCGGCTATAGTTTTATTTTGAATGTCCGTATCTGCCAATAACTTAGAAAACAACATTTCATCCAGGTCAAGCATCAGGTTGCCTGGTTGTACGTCATAATTGGCCGACCAAAGGTCGTATGCCTCGGCCGAGCCCTTTTCGGCAATGGGACGGTTAAGGATGCGACGGCTGATATAATTCTTAATGGCAGGGATCAAATCGTTTAAATCTTTTAAACAATTACGCAGGGCTGGTGAATACCGTTGCCAGTTCAGATTTTATTTCATTTGCAGGCAACCGGCCACGTTTCTAAAGCGTAATTACACCGAGCGATGTTAGTAGATAGCTGAACAACCCCATGTGCGGCAGCGGCTGGTTACCGTTGCCGCCGGGGGTTATTTATTGGTCAAAGAAATATGAATAAGATCCTGTTATTTAATCCCAAAAGCGCCGTTGCCAAGCACCGAATACCCAATTCAATATTAAGCATAGCTGCGTCCGTTGAAGGTAAATATGACTGGGCGATAGTTGACGGCAACTGCGAGACCGACCCGTTGGCCAAAATTGAAAGCTACCTCGAAACGGGTGAATATAAATATATCGGATTTACCGTGATGCCCGGTCCGCAATTGAGACAGGCTGTACCGCTTTCAAAAGCTATCAAAAAAAAGTTTCCGGAAACTGTAATGATATGGGGGGGATATTTTCCTTCAACTCAGCCGAAATCGGTGTTGAGTTCGGGCTATGTTGATTTTGTTATTAACGGCCCGGGCGATCATGCTTTTCCCGCATTGATCGACGCGCTCGAAAATAACACGCCTTACGAGTTTATTCGGAATGTTATTTATTACGCCAATGGCGATATCATCAAAAACGCCAAGGAGGACCTGTTTGAGCAGGATCCATTGCCGCCGTTGCCTTATAATAAGCTACATGACTTTTATGAAATAGATAAGTGGTACCTCGGCCGCACCTATTTAGGTGAACGTACAATGGCCTACCATTCCAGTATTGGTTGCCCGTTCACTTGTTCGTTTTGCGCGGTGGTGCCTATTTACGAAGCGCGCTGGAAAGCCAAATCGGCTCAAAATGTATATAATGACGTTAAGTACATCAGAGATAAATGGGGCGCTGACGCCATCGAATTCCATGACAACAATTTTTTCGTATCCGAAAAACGTACGGTTGAATTTTCCAAACTGATCAAACCCGAGAAGATGTCGTGGTGGGGTATGGCCCGTATCGATACGATGGATAAGTTTAAAGACTCATCACTGGAAGCGGTGCGCGAAGGCGGTTGCAAGATCATTTTCTTCGGCGCCGAAAGCGGCAATAACCTGATACTGGAACAACTGGATAAAGGGGGTACACAGACCGGCGACCAGATCATTCGTTTTGCTGAGCGATTAAAGAAATTTGACATTATACCGGAATATTCTTTTGTGCTCGGAACACCCGCACCTACAGCGAAACAGGTGCAGGACCAGATAGATTTTGAGATAGATTTCATCAAGAAGGTTAAGGATGTAAATCCGCGGACCGAAATTGTGCTCTACACATATAGCCCCGTGCCTACAGAAGGGTCGACGCTATTTAAGCAGGTATTGGCATCGGGCTTTAAATACCCGCAGACGCTTGAGGATTGGGTAAGCCCCGCATGGGAAAATTTCGATATGCGAAAAAACCCGCTTACACCATGGCTCACCCCGGAAATGATAGATAAGATAAGAAATTTTGAAACGGTTCTGAACGGTGTATATCCGACGGTTACGGATATTCGCTTGAACGATCTGAAACGACGTGCGATAAAATTAGTCGCAGGTATGCGCTACAAAGTCAATCTCTATCAATATCCGTATGAAATAAAGTTACTGCAGCGCCTGTGGAAATACCGCCAGCCTGAGATACAGGGATTTTAAGCCAATGATCAAGTTATGCGAAGCCGACATATGATAGCCAGATCGACAGAGGTAGTCAATAATGATTTCGAGGATTTGTACTTGGCCGTGCGTCAACGCGAAAAAAGACTATATACCGATGAGCAGTTATGCCGACTGCCCGATATTGATTCGCTGCACATTTATGCGGAAGAGTGGAAGATAAGAAAGCGGTCGAGCACACGCCTTATTGAATACCTGCGGAAAAAGCGAAGGGCGATGCGGATACTGGAAGTAGGCTGCGGCAATGGGTGGCTATCGGCAAAACTATCTGAAATACCGGGTGCCGATGTAATAGGCCTGGATATCAATCAAACGGAGATCAGCCAGGCGAACCGGGTTTTTATAAAAGATAATCTCGAATTTGTTTACGACACATTTAACGAGGATACCTTCCCGGAGATAAAATTTGATGTGATCGTTTTTGCTGCTTCGCTGCAATATTTCGAATCAGCGAAAATGATACTCGACTTAGCGCTTTCCATATTGGATGCAGACGGCGAAGTACATATCATCGATACGCACTTTTATAAACGCGAAGAGATCAGCAAAGCCAATGAACGCACCCGGAATTATTATAATTCCCTTGGCTTTCCGCAAATGGCGGAACATTATTTTCATCATGTAATGGAAGAACTGTCGGAACTAAAACACCACATTTTGCTGAACCCCGATAGTATGTTAAGCCTGCTGGTTAAAAAGGGGCCGTTTCACTGGATAACCGTAAATCAATAAATATGGCCGTCTTGTCGCTCAGTCATACCTTTCACCGGTATAAAACCTTGCGTACGCATCGCATTTCGGCGTTGCCCATCGTGATCTTGATGCCGCATAGCGCCTGCAATTGCCGTTGCGTAATGTGCGACATCTGGAAGGATAACAAAAATCTGCAGCAACTGACTGCAGATGACGTTGCCGGATTGCTCGGATCACTAATGCAGCTCGAAACAAAGCTGGTAGTCATGTCGGGAGGAGAGGCTTTGCTCAATCCCAATTTTTTCAGGTTGTGCGAGATGTTAAACAAGGTGGATATCAAAGTTTCGCTGCTTACCACAGGCCTGACCATAAAACACCATGCTGCGCAATTGGTCAAATGGGTGAATGATGTGATCGTGTCACTCGATGGCGACCAGCAATTACACGATGCTATCCGTAATATACCCGGTGCTTTCCAAAAACTAAAAGAGGGGGTACAGTATTTACACCAGTTAGATCCCAACTATAAAATAACCGCGCGTACGGTGATACATCGTCTCAACTTTTGGAATTGGGCGTCTATCATTCATGAAGCCAAATCTATAGGGATAAAACAGATCAGTTTCCTTCCGGCTGATGTAAGCAGCCATGCCTTTAACCGTCAGCTGGCCTGGGAAGAACCACGTCAGCATGAAATATTGTTGTCAGAGAAGGAATTACCTGAATTGCAGAATGTGATCAGCAAGCTGTTGATCGAAAATAAGGAAGATTTCAATAGCGGGTTTATTGCCGAATCGCCGGAAAAAATACAGCATATTTACGATTATTACGCGGCGCAGCATGGCCTGAATCCGTTCCCCTACAAAAAGTGTAATGCGCCCTGGGTATCCGCAGTAGTAGAAGCCGACGGTAATGTAAGGCCGTGTTTTTTTCACGATACGATAGGTAGCATCAGGGAAAGATCGCTGACATCGATATTGAACAGCGAAGATGCTATTCGCTGGCGCAAAACATTGGATATGGGCACGAACAGCACTTGTGTTAAATGCGTGTGTTCGTTAAATTTATCACCGGTGACGCGACCTTAAGTCCAGCCAATCTATGACCATCAGCGAAACGATCAGGGACTGGAAACCCGGACCCCTGCAAATCCTCGCCCTATTGATAGTGCTGCAATTATTTGTAACACTATTCACGGATGGTTTTGCCCTTTCTTTCGACGAGGCGATGTGGCACTACATCGGCCGCAACTGGTTCAGGAACGGACTTGCACCATACGGCGGGGGTATCGACAACAAATCACCGCTGATCTTCGCCATTTTTGGGTTATCCGATAAGCTTTTTGGCGTTAATTACTGGTTCCCGAGAGTATTGGGGACGGTATGCCAGGCGATAGGGATTTTTTACGTTTATAAAATAGGCAGGCATCTTTCCGGCGAAAGGGCAGGCTTGCTCGCCATGTCGTTTAACGGCTTGTCATTGCTTTGGCATGTCACGGGTGGCAAGTATGTTTCCTACACAGAAACTTATGATGTGCTTTTTATCATACTTGCGGTTTATCATTATTTGACAGCCAAAAATAAAAGGGACATATTCGTTGCCGGGCTGTTGGCCGGGGCAGCGGTTGCTTTCAGGCTTACCGGCGCTTTTGGTGCACTCGCGATATTCATTTCCTGCCTGGTTAAAAACAGGCGTTACGCTCCTGTTTTTTGCGCGGGGGCAGCATGCAGTATCATAATATTGATGGCGTCTTGCCTTATTGCCGGTATCAGCCTGCATGACCTGCTTATATATGGGTTAACGGATAACTTCGGCTCAGGCAGTGCAACCGACCATACACTTTTATGGAAATGGCATAATTTTTCCGCTAAATTCTTGCTATCCGGCATGCTGCTGTTTTATCCATTTTTACTCGGTTATTTATTCATCAAAAGAAAAGGTGACCTCTTCATGCTGTGGCTTATACTCGCCTTTATCGCTGTCAACGCAGTGGGTATTTATGATGTCGTGCACCTGAAGGAGCTATTGCCTGCCTTGTCACTCATCAGTGCTTTTTGCTTGAATTATCTGCTGGACCGGTACAAGTTTAGTACAAACCTCGTTCTGCTGGTCCTTTGGATTGTTTTCTTCCCAAATCTATCGGAACAATTAGTCGCCGCACAAAGACTATTATCAAACAACAACAATCCAACACAAAAATTCTGTGCTCCGCCGTACACCATTCCTGATGAAGGTACGCGGAAATTGCTGGGCCAATGGGTAAGGGACAATACCTCAGCGCAGGATAAAGTCTATGTTGCCGGGTATGGCGCGCAGGTCCAGGCTTATTCGGAAAGAATATCACCGACTATTTACTTCAACGTAACGCAAACCGAGGTCGCGAAAGCAAGATTTTATAGCGATATACGGTCAAATAAGCCGTCGATAATTTTGGTGCCGCTGTTCCCCGAATATAAACAAACCGTTAGCGCGGATATGAGGCAGTTTGTGGATAGCCTGGTTGCAAAGAATTATCAACTGCAATGTTGTATGTACAATTACGGTATTTATGGGATAAAAGAATAGCGATAGAGGATAAAAAACGAAAGGCGTAGCCTCGGGCAAATATGGTAACAACGGATTTTAATCCGTTGTTAAACAAAAACCAGTAATAGAGAACCGTAGGTTCGACCCATATTATCAGCTATTTACATATATCCCTATATTTGGTGAGTCGTTAAGATATAGGTCGTGCCTACGGCACTCCTTTATTGTTTGCTTTATTTGCAACGGGTTGAAACCCGCTGTTACAAGATAACTCGTCCGCGATGCGGACTGCAACACAGGAGTTACCTACACAATCCGTCGCAGGACCTTAAAAAACAATCCATCGCAAAATAAGAATTGACGGGGATTAACGCTTGCGTGTCCTTAAAACTATTTTAATACCGGGCAACCGAACTTCTTCTAAAAACGTAGTTGATAGTGTAATGCCGCGGAACAATATTCTTTTCACCCATTCGTATTTTTTGCGCTTCGATCCCAAGCAATGGGCGCTGGGGCAGCCGTATCCGCCATTGGGTACGCTATATGCAGCGGCTTTAATGCGTAAAAACTGGTTTAAAGTCTCGCTGTTCGATACGATGTTTGCCCACGGTCCGGAAGAAGTGGAGGCTGCCCTGGAAGAGCATCGGCCCGATTTCTTCGTGGTGTATGATGACGGGTTTAATTACCTCACCAAAATGTGCCTCACCAATATGCGCGAGGCGGCATTCAGCATGTGTAAAATGGCAAAGGCCAGGGGGTGTAAAGTGATTGTTTGCAGTTCGGATGCTACCGACCGCTATGAAAAATATTTGAGTGAAGGTGCTGATTTCGTCATCATCGGCGAGGGGGAGATCACCTTATTGCAACTCGTACGGGCGCTGCAGCATAATGAGGATCCTTCGGCTATTCCGGGATTGGCCTTTATGGATAATGGCCGCGCGGTTAAAACGGCGGGCCGCCCGGTTTTAAAGGACCTCGATAGCTTGCCATTACCGGCCTGGGACCTGGTTGATATGGCGCGTTACCGCCAAACCTGGCTCGACCATGCAGGCTATTTTTCGCTGAATATGGTTACCACACGTGGCTGCCCTTTCAAATGCAATTGGTGCGCCAAGCCCATTTATGGAAACCGCTATAATTCGCGTAGTCCAGAACAGGTTGTTGATGAACTCAAATTGCTAAGAGGATGGTTCAATATGGATCACATCTGGTTTAGTGATGATATTTTCGGCCTTAAACCAGGTTGGGTACAGGAATTTGCAAGACTGGTAGAAAAGGAAAAAATAAAGGTTCGTTTTAAAATACAGTCGCGTGCTGATTTGTTGCAGGATGAAGGTGTTGTAGAAGCATTGGCTCGTTCAGGTTGTGAAAACGTGTGGATAGGAGCCGAGAGCGGATCGCAAAAGATACTGGATGCTATGGACAAGGGCATTACTATTCCACAAATATTCAAAGCAACGGAACTGATGAAGGCGCACGGTATAAAGCCCTCGTTCTTTATCCAGTTCGGTTACCCGGGCGAAGTGAAAGAAGATATCGAACAAACTATCAGCATGATCAATGCATTGCTACCTTTTGAGATCGGTATTTCGGTATCCTACCCATTGCCGGGTACGGTGTTTTACGAACGGGTAAAGGCCGATCTGAAAACCAAAACCAACTGGACCGATTCGGACGAGATGGCGCTAATGTTCCGCAATAGTTTCCCGCCGTCTTATTACAAACAATTACACCGCTATGTGCACCAGAATTACCACCAGCACCTGGCGCAGAACAGCCTCGTGCAGGTATTGAAAAAACCGTTCCATGCCAATGCCGGCAGTCTTAGAAAGGCGCTGTCTGTATTTTATCACACGCCCGCTACATTAATTGAGAAGGTTAAACTTAACCGGTTGGAAAAGGCATTGTAATGAACGCAATCCGCACCAACGAACAAAAAGCTGCCGCAGCCTTTACCGGGCAGGCGCCAGTATTTGATGACTTATACAATGCCGATACCATTATCAACTATAAGCGCTGCCGGGTGCGAAGGCATATTATAAAACATCTTGCACCAGGTAGTTCGATCCTGGAGTTGAACTGCGGCACCGGCGAAGACGCTACATGGTTTGCAGGTAAAGGGTTTAAGGTGCACGCTACCGATATATCGGCGGGAATGCTTTACCAACTCGTACAAAAACTTGAGCGGCTTAAAATGAAAACCAAAGTAAGCTTTGAGCTTTGCTCGTATACCAACCTCAGCGAACTAAAAGCCAAAGGGCCTTACGATCTCATATTCTCCAATTTTGCGGGGCTCAATTGTACGGGGGAGCTGGATAAAGTATTGGCATCATTTTCACCTTTACTCAAACCAAATGGCATGATCACTTTAGTGGTGCTGCCCAAATTTTGCCTTTGGGAAACGCTGCTGCTTTTCAAAGGAAAGTTTCGTACCGCATTCAGGCGTTTTTTTAGCAACCGCGGAAGAAAAGCGCGTGTCGAAGGTACATACTTCAAATGCTGGTATTATGATCCGTCATATATTATCGGGAGGCTCAGTGATAATTTTGAACTGATGGGTTTGGAAGGCTTGTGCACGATAGTACCCCCTTCGTATATTGAGGGATTTGCAGAAAAACACCCTTCGGCATTTAAATTTCTCCGCCGCTGGGAAAACAAACTAAAAGCAAAATGGCCCTGGAAGTATATCGGTGATTATTATATCATCTCGATGCGGAAAAAATAACAAAGTCAATGCGCAGCCACACCTTCGGAGTGCTCCAGGACTTGTTCCACCCTTTTTTGATAGCTTGCTATCAGCTTATACTGGAAGTTAAAAGGATCGGGTTTTGCATAATGCTTGCCCGCATCCATCGCCATAATAATGCCCCGGTGGTTCTTTTTCTTCATCTGCATCTTCGTCAACCAACGCCGCTTAGTCATACCCATCAATAGATTGTCCACGGCATTGCCTATCTTGTTATTCAGCGATACCTCGACTAATTTTTTCAACAACGACCGTTTTACCGGCTTAGCGGTAGCTAAACGCAAGCATTTATTGGGAAGAAACGACCTTGTCCAGGCGTTGACGGTGTAAAATTGTTCAAAAACCGTATCGCCATATAGCGGCATTAGAGTCGCCACTTCGGTAGCGGTGTAAATGTTTTTCTCATGTATCAGCAGGTCATCTTCATCTATGTAATAGTTCATGCAAAAGTAATCCTGCTTTTTGACCAGGAAGGTAAGCTTCTTAAAGCAGTGCATGATGGTTCTGGCTATCCAAAGCCTGTTCTTAGCGGTAATAATGAACAGGTCAATGTCCGAATCGTCGTCGGCGAAGTTTTTAGAGAGTGAACCTGATATGGCAATGCCACGTACATAAGGGAACCCGATGAGCAGATCGCCTACCTTTCGCGCTATGGCAATTAGATCGGCCGCTTTGGCGTTTCCCTTTTCTCTGCGTTCAACCAGGAAATAGTCGTTTTTTAGTGTATAGAAGTGATCGAACCTAAATATCAACCGATCTACGGCTAACCCTAACAAGGCATGTTCAAATTCCTCGTAGTTAAGTTTTACGGGCAAAAAAAAGTAAACCTCTTCCATCGTCAACGGGTAATTGAAGAGGTCGAAATAAGCGAGCGTGGTTAATATGTTTTTTCTGGCGTCTGACAAGTTTTTACAGGTTGCTCTCTATGTTAATGACGTTGCGGCCATCCGATTGGTTGCCGCCTTCCTTAAATTTTTATGGCGTTCAAAGGGTATTGCCAATTTTTCCTTCTGCTCTGAGACGAATACAAAAAACGGGAAGAAAAAACTGTAAAACATCACGCCTTTGTCCACGTCCAGGATGTTTTCCGACAGGGAAACGACCGCCAGCAGCATCATGAACATGAAGAATACGATGTCTCTCTTCCTGATGGCGATGCGGAATCCGTAAATGAGCGTGAGAATGTAAACAGCAAGGCCCCAAATGCCCGATTTGATCATAAAACTTATATACTCGTTATGCGCATTCAGGTGGTGCAGGTACGAGGTGTAATATTTTTTGGCGAAATATTTATCCTGTAAAAGCGGTATTTCCGAACCGGCGCCATAACCGATCACCGGCGACTTTTCAATAAGATCAAAGGCTAGTTTCCACCTTAATATCCTGGGCTCAACTCTCTGATTGGTTCTCAGGCTTGAGAAATCTTCCTTAAGCTCGGTTATATAACGGTCCCGGAACGTACGCGAACTAAAAAGCAGGCCGGCAATAATTATAGTCGATGAAGCTGTAATCGTGATGAACCGTACTCGCCGTACACCCTGAAAAAGAAACAACGGCACCGCGATATTGATGGTTAGGAACAATGCCGCAAAAACCGACTTCGAGCTTAACTGGACAATGCCCGCCAGCAGTATCAAGCCGATAAGTGAGTAAAATATTCTGTTGGTTAATCTTCGCGCTTTGATCAGTGCAGATATAGTAAAAACTAACGCCACCGCAATTTGCAGCGAAAAAAAAGTGGCATGAATATCTATAGGCTGCGAGAAATTGTGGTTAGTAAATGCTGGCGAAAACACCATGGAAAGCGGCATATCATAAAAGCGGATAGTGATTATAGCATTGACGTACAAATACACTATCGTTGCTGCGCAACCCAAAGAAAAGATCGTCAGCAATTGCGGATAATATTTCTTAAGGTCGAGTGGGTTGATACAAAACAATACGGGAATCAACAAAATGGTAACATCCAGCCACCATTCGTTAAATGCCGATGCTTTGCTGGTGGCATAAATGGTACTGATTGCGGTAACAAAAAATATCGACTGCAGCAAGAGTGTGCGCCGGGTAAAAATGGGCTTCAGCGCCAGCTTATTAAAATGTATCAAGGTATGAATTGCATAGCTGATGAGTACGAGATGACTGTAAAAACGGAAAAACGGCAAACTAACCAGGAAAACAGCCAGGTGGTAGAAACTTATTTTGTTGGCCGGGTTATCCCTGATAAGAAACAATTCTTTCATGCTGCCTGCGTTGATAACACTCCACGATAAATGATTCATACTCATCGACGATCTTTTCCCAGCTAAACAGGCATGCTATTTTATCCAGGTTGTTTTTTATCATTAGGCGCTCATTACCGGCTCTGCGTACCGTTTCAACCAGGTAGCGCACTTCTTCCGAATCGGAAAAATAGTAAGCATCAGTATTAAGCACCGATTTATTGAAGGGATTATTGTGCGCTGCGATCAGTGCCTCGCTCGCCATCGCCCCGAGCAATGAGGGATTAGTGCCGCCAACGCTGTGACCATGAAAATACAGGTACGAATTGTTTTGCAGTGCCCTAACTTTGGCATTGTCGAATATGGCTCCCTTAAATTGTATACGCTCATCATTTTTAAAACGGTGCCTGATGAATTTACCGAAACGATTGCCGGTATCGCCGAGTACTTTAAATAGCTTGCGCGAATTGCTGTTGTTAAATCCTTCCAATATGGCCTCGATATTATTTTCCGGTTCCATTCTTGCCATCAGTAAAAAATAATCTTCTTTAAGGGCTTCCCCGTGGGTTAACTGTTCCCTTTCATGTTCAGAATAAACATCCGCACCGTACGGGATGTATTGGCTGTTGATATGGTATTTGTCTTCTAAATATTCCTTGATAACCCTTGAATCCGAGATATAAAATTGGCTGTATTTTACCGCAAGTTTTTCAGCATATCTCAAAAATTGCTGAACCGGTTTTGAGTATTTCGACCGCTTCCACTCCAGCCCATCCATATTGGTAATGATTGCGCTGTTTTGCGGATATAGCCTACCCCATACCGAGCTGCTGGTGTAACCCATTAGCAATACGACATCGAATTTTTGCTTGCGGGCATCGGTTAAACAATTCAGATCGTAGATGAACTGCCCGGCTGTACCCATCAGGAATTCAGGGTCGAAACAATGTTTGATGTTGACACCATTCCAGGTGTCATCCGTGTATGGATGATTGTGCGAGTTGTAAACTGTAACCGAATGCCCACGTTTCACCAGGCCGGCTGAAACATACTCGGAGATGTGTTCAAATCCTCCGTAATGGTTGGGTATGCCTCTCGTGCCCAAAATGGCAATTTTCAGATTCTTCATATGGAAATTGTTTGTTGGTATGCGTTGTAAGTTTGTTTAGCTGCCTGCCTCCAGGTATATTTTTTTAGGATCATATCGTGCAGATCTTCGTTGTAACCGCTGTTACTGGCCTTCTCAACCGCGGCCAATATGCTTTGCTGTTCGCCGGGGTTGCAATAAAAGGCATTGGTGCCGAAGTATTCTTTAGTGTCGCCTTTATCGGTTATCACAATGTTGCAACCCATCACGGCGGCTTCGAGCGAACTAAGGCCCGTAGTTTCAAACCAGCTCGGCAACACGTGTACTTTGGCCTGCTGATAGTATTTTATCAGTTCGATTTGCGGCACATGATCTATGAACGTGATGTTGGAAGACGCAACGCTTCTGCACTCATTATAGTAAGCCTTTTGATTGGGTGCGTACGATCCGATCAGGTATAATTTGAATGAGGTATCATTCAGCGCTTTGATCAGGTTCAGTTGGTTTTTTATGCCTTCGATACGCGCTACGCATAAAACCATTTTATCATTCCTGCCCATGAAGTGGTTTCTTTGGAACAAATGGGTATCCACGCCGTTCGGCACGATCGTATAATTGACATTGCATGGATAAGTACACGCAATACGTTTATATTCCGATAACGAATTGGGCAGTATCATTCCGGCGTTTTTCAATATCCCGATGATGGATCTTCGCTGGCCTTTCCACAAATATTCCTTGCTGGCCAACCTGTCATTGCCCTTCAGCCAGCGGCCTATGGTTTTCAGGTATTCGATCCGGTCAGCCGGCAAAAAACTGAACAAGCTACCGATGCCTTTGCGATGATGCTTGTCATATTCGCTATAGTTGCATAATATGGTCGATACCACAAACGGTTTTTGCGCCTTTTTGCTGTGAAACAAAATGTCGGCGGGTCGTGCCAGGTTAAAAAAATGAAGCAGATCATAATGTGCGTAGTCGATGTTTTCATCAGACAGTTTTATTTCAGCCGATACGCCCAGGTCGCCTAAATTACGCGCAGTTTCCCTCACCTGCACCGTGTCGCCGCCTGGTACGCTGTACAATGTAGACCGTGTTATCAAAGCCACTTTCATCCTCTCAGTTCCCATTCGCTACAGTTTATTTGGACTTTGTTTGTGTAGCCACGCGATAACAGGAGCCGGAAAATAACTGAGGGCATACAACAGGTAGTTATCGAACCGTAGTGGCTTTATGGTAATTGCTTTACGTACATGGTTCCGCGCTTTCTTTGGCTGATAATTATTTGCTAAAAACTTTTTGCCGCACAAAGCATGGTATGCGCCTTCCTTTATGTTGCGCACATCCTGCCGGCGTATGATCTCAAATAATTCATTGCCTTCTTCTGCCGTGATCGACCCGCGTGTAGTCGCCTGGCGTTTTAATTGCCTGAAACGCTCGCCACGCCATTTTTCATCAATAGTAGCAGAAGCTGCATTGAGCCGCACTTTTATCAACGGCTCGCGCAGATTTTGCATCTTACCCATTTTTGCCAGGTTGGTCCACAATAGGTAGTCTTCAAAATTGTGCGCGTGAAGATTGTAACCGCCCGCTTTGATCACATCATCCCTTCGGTACATTACAGATGAATGGATGAAAGGGCAATACACATAAAGCTTGTTTTTTACATCTTCGTCCGAATGCGCTATGCATTTAAAATTGAACAGGAAATCGCCATTCTCTAAAACATACTCGGCATCGCTGCCTACGAGCACATACTCCGGGTGATCGTGCAAGAAGTCAAGCTGTCTTTCAAGCCGTGTTGGCAGGCAAACATCATCCGCGTCAAAACGCGCTATATAAGGTGCCGAAGCCAGCTTAAGCCCGGTATTTAGTGCCGATGCGATGCCTGCGTGATCTTTATTGACGACAATTACGCGGGTATCATGGAAAGACAGGGCAATACTTAGCGTATCGTCCGTAGAACCATCATTCACTACCAGCAATTCAAAATATTTGAAACTCTGCTGCAGAACCGACGTTATCGCCTCGCGGATATACTTCCCTGCATTGTATGCCGGCATCAACACCGTTATTTGTGGCTGTTCAGTTTGCATATGCCGGGTTTGTTTTAGATGAATTCTCTTTGATGTTCAATAGCAGCAGCACCTCAAAAAACAGGATGACTGATAACTGTTCAAACCAATACCCAATACATAGAGCAGCCAACAGTATAATCATGATAGGTATGCCGTATGTGAGTTTTCTGTAATTTTTCAAAAAATAGCCTAAATACCAGATCATGAAACCCACGATCCCGATAAGGCCATATTCTGTGAGCAACTGATCGTAAACGGAGCCCGGATCGTTGGTGAGCGAATGATAGTCGCTCTTTTTGCTGAAGTAATCCAGGTAAACATCCAGGTGGTTCGACAGGAAATCGGGGCTCAGATAGGTGAATTTTGAGGGGTATCCGCCGGCAAAGCCAATAGCACACGCTCTGAAGGCTAGTTTTGATGAAAAGTTGCCCGCACCGTCGCCTGTTAGCAGCTTATAAGGACGTTGCCTGAAAAAATCCATCGTTTGTTTTATTTCAACGAATTTGCCGGGTTTGTTGCCAGCAGCTATAACACCGGATGATATTGGCAGCTCGGCCTTATGGGCTTTGATAAATCCCAGCAATTGCCGCTGGTAGGCTGTGGTATCCGAAACATGCTGGTATTCTCTCAGGTTAGTATTAACACCCGGCGTAATGATCCTGCCCGTTTCCATGGTAATAGGATATTCTTTGTGTGGTGCAGGATGCGGATGAGTAGCTATATAAACACTGTCGAGATGACCCTGGGCTATTTTTTGTCTTTTTTCTTCGGGTGTAAGTGTGCTATCCGGCCTCATGGTAATGTATGGAAGAGGCTTCACAGGCGGTATCGTATGTATTGGCCGCGGGAAGAAATTACTCTTAATGGTCTCATGAACGTAGATGTAATTCTGCGGCGACACTTGCGACATAAACACCACGATAAACATGAGGCAAACCACAATGAGACTTTTTTGGTTACGCGTGCTTTTAAAAAGAAAGATGATCGCCAGGATAGCTAGCAGCACCATGTCGAGGAAATTACTGCCGGTAAACAGCATAACGGCCATGCAGACAAGCAGCATGACCGCGTTTTTTTTGCTGAGAAAATAGATCACGCCAAAGGCATTCAATACCGCGTTAGTGGTCGAAGTATCAAAAGTCAGCCCCCTGATGTAATCGCCGGTACCTATAAAATACTTTTGGTATTGGCCCTGGTAGGTGTAGGGATTGAAGTGCCCGGTTTGGTATATGATAAATGCGAGATTTAAAAAAGAAATAAGTGCATTGAGCGCAAAAAACAGGACAATGGTTCGGTTGATCGTTTCGGTGTCTTTACCTTCGATAGATAACTTTACCTGGTGCATTGCCAGGATACATAATACCCAAAAACCTATACCCGTAAGCAGGACCAGATCATAATTGATGCTAAGATTCCGATTGATGAGCCAGTTAAAAATTGCGATAAAAATCACCAGTGGATAAAACAATGGCAGACGCGAACTTTTGAGGCTGAACCCGAACTTGAAATCGGGTTGTAACAGGTAAATCAGGATGATGGCAATTACTTTCACCCCCATTTTTACATCAAGGAACAGGACAAGGAACAGGAGCAATTTCCAGTCTGCCCAATTCTTCAATTTATTAAGATTTATTGAAGCAACAATGCCCATTCAGTAACCCTGTTTTTACAAAGAGTTACGGCCTTAAAGTAGGGTTGGTTGCCTATGGAAATTAAACAAATGCCTCAATTCCGGCTTTGGGTGCTTATTTAAATTTATTTGTCAGATTGTGAGCACGAAAGCGCCAACAAAGAGGTGATATTTAGTCAAAAGCAGTTAGCAGAAACCGAGTCTTTGATCACCTGGATCCGGATCAATACTCAACAACCAGGGTGTCTTTTACTTTCGGAATTTCTGTATAAGTGCGCGAACTCATTTTTTGCAGAAACCGATATTTTAGCCGCGTATGCGTGGTTATCATCCGGGCGATATTCCACCCCCTAAGCCCATCAAGAAAACCCAAAAGCACAATATAATTCTTTATAAAATGGAATAATGGCGCCACGTATAGCTTCACCGGCGTAGCTTTTTTACCGCTCTTTAAATATTTTTCGGCGCTTAATTTCGCGTAGTGTAATGTTTTGGCATAACTGTCATTATTGTCCTTTACCGAATAATGGTGCAAATGCCCTTTCAGTTTTTTAACCTTGATTGTGCGTGGCAATAACAGGGTTTCATGTACAGGCGGTTCGTTCCATCTTACCAATTTCCTGTTAAACAAGCGAATGTGATGGTCGCGCCCCCATGTTCCGAACCGTACCGGCTTGCGTCCAAAATAGGATATGAATTTGATATCGTAAACAATTTTCGGATCGTCCAACGTAGTTTCGTGCAATGCGCGTACCAGGCCCTCGTCTGGAATTTCGTCAGCGTCAATACTCAGTATCCAATTATACCTGGCATACTTTATACCTTTATTTTTATTGGCACCGTAACCATCCCAGCGTTCGTGGTAAACGCGGCAGCCATATCCGAATGCTATCACCGGGGTTCCGTCAGTGCTGTCGTTGTCGATCACAATGATATCGTCACTTATTGTTTTTGAAGCTTTGATACAGGAAGCGATCGCTTCGGCTTCATTTTTTGTGATGATCACAACAGAAACTGGAACCATATTAGTTTTTATTTTCTGAAATTATCACGCTCGCCGCTCACGAAAGGTTGCCTTTGCCGCCAAATAATTCTCAAATTGCCTATGAGTGCCGGTTTTCAATAAACTTTGATACCATAATATGATTGTGCGTTTGGATCAACCAGTAAAAAAAGCTTAATAACAAAATTAATACATTGATAATCACCTGTTTATTGTAAATTGCACCTCGTCAGGCAACGTTTCTAAACAAACGCCCGTGATAGTGGATGATAAGGAAAAAATATTTAAGCTAACGGTGATGACCCTATGGGTGAAGAAGAGTTACACCAACTGATCGGCGGCTGCATTAAGCAGGACAGAACAAGTCAGAAAAAGCTGTACAAGGCATTCTACGGCTTTTCTATGGGTATATGTCTCCGCTATGCTAACAATCGTGATGAGGCAGCCGAGGTGATGAACCAGGGTTTTTATAAGGTGTTTACCCGTATAGAAACTTTTGATCGGACACGCCCCTTTAAGGCATGGCTGGGACGTATAATGATGAATGTATCCATTGATTATTATCGGGCTAACCTGAAAATGGCGTATACAGACGACCTGGACAAAGCAGAACACCTGAGCGATGGCGATCTTACCGACCAAAAGCTGAACTATGACGACCTGTTGCGGATGGTACAAAAGCTTCCGCCCGCATACCGCACAGTTTTTAACCTTTTTGCGGTGGAAGGGTATACGCATGAAGAAATAGGCGAATTGCTTCATATTTCACCTGGAACTTCCAAGTCGAACTTGCATAAGGCCAGGCAAAAACTGAAGCAATGGATATCGGATGCCGACTCATCGTCGTCCAAAGGAAATTTTAATAATGGCATGGATTATTCACCCATTGTAGCCTTGAAAAAGGCAAATGTGCAAGGGGTTTATTTTGATAAAAATATTGGGCAATAAGACGGTGTATAGCGATCTGTTTGCCATGAAAAAGATACTCGATGAAAAAAGAGAGAGACGAAGAACTAGACAAGTTATTTAAAAAAGGAGCTGACGACCCCGTCAACGATCCCGTCTTTAGGGAAGCCGACTGGGATGCCCTGGAGCAATTGCTCGATCAGCGGAAAAAACGGGGGGGCATTGTTTATTGGCTACCCCGTTTAGGAAGCGTGGCGGCATTGTTGCTGTTGTTCCTGGGCTGGATGCTGCTCAAGCCGCAAGTTGTTAAACATAATGATAATCAACAGGTAGCAGCAGTCCCTGCAAAACCACATACCAGTACTAGCGGCGGAGCCAACCGGCAAGGAACGGCGGACAGCAGCAAACGTAAGATACTTAATCCTGCCGTTTATGCCCAAAACCCTGATCACCCCGGGGCGGGCAAAAAAACAAATCGTTCTTTCCCTTATCTGCCAGTGGGACCCGCCGCTAAATTACCAGTTAATACCCCGGCAAATGGGACAAATGTGATTGCAAAGGCTAATACGGATAACAAAAAACTATTATCCGGTGATAAGAAGGATGTGGGCACTGTTGATGCCAGTAAGACAAATCGCAATACCCTGGCAGCAAATCCCGTACTTGCATCGGACAAAAAGGATGTAGGGATACCTGATGCCAATAAGGCAAATGACAATGCGCTTGCGGCAAATGTGGTTCCCGCCCCCGACAAGAAGGATATAGCTACGGCTGACGTTAACAAATCCGATAACAATGGGGCTAGTTTAGCGACAAACGCTCCGAACGTCACAGTTAAGGCTGTTGGTAAGCCTAATGGGGCAAACCATGCTATATATGCTTTGAGCGCGATCGCCTCATCGGATATGAACGGGACGAGCCCGCTGAACAGCGGCCGCCTGGGAGGAAACCTTGGCGCTTTATTTTCCGTAACTTCAGGTAAATGGACATTTAGTAGTGGCGCCATGTATTCGATCAAACCCTACCAGGAAAGTTTTGCCAACTATCATACTTCCTACGCTTTTCAAACCAACCCCACTTCCGTTGGCGCAAATTGCCGGATGATAGATATACCGCTGAACGTGAACTACCAGGTATATAAAAAGGGGGTCAATAAATTTACGGTGGGCACGGGATTCTCGTCGTATATCATTTTGCGTGAGGATTATACATTTAATTATGCGAATAGTTATTACGCGCCGGGCGGCCCTGCGGGGTACAGCGTGGTGAACAGGAACAGGAATATCATGAGCATCTTAAACCTGGATGCCACCTACGAACGAAAGATCAATTCGAAGTTCGGGCTCGTACTTCAGCCATATATGAAACTACCATTGTCAAACGTTGGTGCAAGCCAGGTAAAATTGCAATCAACAGGTGTTGCTGTGGGCCTGAGCTGGAACCTTAATTCATTCAAAAAACCAGATTAAAATGAAATATTTCAGTGTTTTGTTACTTGCTCTGCTATCATTCACGCAGGCGGGGCAGGATGTCTATGTCTGCAAAAATGCAAAGATCAATATTTATTCCAGCGCCCCGATAGAGGATATTGAGGCTAACTCGAACGAGGGAGTATCCGTTTATAACCCGGCTACCGGCGAACTTGCCTTCAGTTTACCCATTCGTAGTTTACACTTCGAAAAGGCGATGATGGAAGAACATTTTAACGAAAACTACATAGAAAGTGACAAGTATCCCAAAGCCACTTTCAAAGGTAAGGTAAATGAGCATCCCGACCTGTCGAAAGAGGGCAGCTACCCGGTTACCGTAACCGGCGACTTCCAGGTGCATGGGGTCACACAAAACCGCACAGTTAAGGGAGAAGTAAAAGTCAGCAAAGGGGTGGTTAGCATGTCATCAGAATTTATGGTGAAATGCGCCGACCACCATATTGATATCCCCAAGATCGTGTTTCATAACATTGCGGAGAGCATTCGTATTCGTGTATCTGCCACTTATAACACCTATAATTCATCTAAATAATCAACAAATTAATCTAATCGCTCCATCATGAAAAAGTTATTAATTCTTTTCGCTCTGCTTGCCCTCGGGACCGGGGTTAAGGCGCAGCAAACTGATAGCCTGAAAAAACAATCTTCCGCCGATTCCCTGATGAATTCGCTTAGCGCGGACGATAGCAAACATCAAAATATACTTTCGGCATTCAAAGCCACGCGGCTTATTTTTTCGCCCACCACAGAAACAGTGAAGAAAAATAATCTGAATTTTCTGGTGATACACCGTTTCGGCGATGCAGGCACATCTGTCGGCGGCTTCAGAACTTTTTTTGGACTGGATGCAGTGGCTGATGTTTATATTGGCTTTGAATATGGGATAACGAATAATCTACAGGTGATGATAGGCCGGAGCACCATTGGACAAATAGGCGAAACACAATTGAAATATGCCATACTGCACCAAACTAATGATGACAGCTCGCCGCTGGGTATTACGCTGCTCGCAGGGGAGGGGATAAGGCCTTATGGTAATTTTGCAAGCTTTGGCGACCGCATGTCCTATATCGGGGAAGCCATCTTTTCCCGCAAATTTTCTTCCGCTTTCTCTTTAGAGGTGTTACCGATCTACGTACAGGATAACCAGCCTATACCCAACGTGGCCGGCAATGAGCAGGGATTTTTCTCGCTTTCCGGCGCGGCAAGGTTAAAGGTGACCAAACATATGAGCCTGATCGCAGATTATGAGCACCCTTTTTCGAATTTCAGAACGGGCGTCAATGGGTTTGAGGATCCGATAGGTTTTGGCGCCGAATTTGAAACAGGAGGCCACGTGTTCACGCTAAATGTCACTAATGCAAAAGGTGTTTCACAGATAAACAGTTTGAGCAACTCGGTATATAGCTACGGTCGCGGCCAGTTCCGCCTGGGCTTTACCATATCACGCATGTTTGATTTTAGCCCCAAAAAAGAAGATAAAAAATGGTAAATTAGATTGCGAGTATATATGGAACGTGCAGAATTTTTATCAAAATTTGGGCTTGGGCTGGCAGCGGTATGCGCCGGTTGCAGCTTAGTATCATGCGGATCGAAAAGTAGCGATCCGTCACCCGGAGGCGGTATTATAGGAGGCGCGCCTCCGCCGCCCGCGCCGGGAAGCGGCAACCTGTTCACCGTGGACTTGAGCGGACAACTTATGAATATCGGTGATTCCGTTGTGTCAAACGGGGTGATCGTGGTACGGTTAGCATCGGGGAATTTGCCCACTTCGTTTACTGCGGTACAAGTGTCCTGCACGCACCAGGGCACGGCCATAGCTTATAACCAGGGCGAGCACAGGTTTATTTGCCCTGCGCATGGCAGCGAGTTTAGCGACAGCGGCCAGGTGTTAGCAGGCCCCGCGGCACTGCCCTTGCATGAATATACTGTTTCCGTGGATACGACTACGCTTACTGTTTCTTCCTGAGCAACCAATTAGTCATGCGATTATCTGCTTATTATTCAGTGCTTTAGCAGTGTTCCACTTTTGAGTGTGGAACACCCCGGAACACTTTGGATGACTCGTCCTGACTTTAGTTGACACTTTTTGAGGTACTGTTGATCTGCATTATTTCCGGTTGCGCGTAGTAAGCAGCGTTTTCTTTCGTTACCACGTCAAGCGGTAAGTATTTTAATACCCTGACTTCCTTTTTAAATACCAGGTGATCGGCAAGCTGGTGTATGCCCCAATAGCCTTGCCCCCGGGGGTTTTGATTGATCAGGAAGCTGATTTGCCCGGTGTCTAAAAAATGCAGGTTTTGTGGCAGAAGATCGTAACCAACTAATTTGAGATTTGTCATTCCCTTTTGCATCAACCAGCCGGCTATATCATAAGCTTTTGACGTAGTGACGTAAATGCTTTGAATACCGGGATCGTTGTTGAATACCTGGGCCAGTTTTTGGTCAAAACCGGCAGCATCGGAGCGGTCCAGGCTAATAGCAATGATCTTATAGTCCTTATCAAGATTGCTTTGCCTGAAATAATCCCGAAACCCCTGTTCTTTCTTTAATAAATGCGCGGCATTACTCAGTTCCTCATCAATATGAGCCACTAAGATCGGGCAGGGAAAAGGTTGGCCGTAATGGATCAGTTTGCCTGCCAGCAGACCACTCTGGTACGAGTCCTGGCCCACATAACTCAATGCATCCGCTTCGGGAATGTCCGTATTAAAAAGTACAAATGGGATATTTTGCTCCTGCCACTGGCTAAAAAAAGGCATGGTCTCCCTGTAAAATATTGGCGACAGGAGAATGCCATCCGGATTGCTTTGCGTTACTTTTTTAGCCTTCTCGATGAAGCAACTTACATCGTAGGGATTAAACAGGAATTGTTCCACCCGTATTCCATATTGCTTTAAAGCAGCCTCTGCGCTTTCTACACCGTCTTTAGGCGCTTGCCAGTAGGCATCATAAGCCGGGTCGGGCACCAGCGCAGCTATGTTGTACGATTTGTTGGAGCCCAACGCGCGTGCAATGAGGTTGGGCTCGTAATTCATATCATTAAGTACCTGCAGCACACGACGCTCTACATCCGGCGCCACTTTGCCCCGTTTATGCAGTACGCGGTCAACCGTACCAGTTGATACGCCCGCTTTTTCAGCGATGTCCTTTATCCTTACGGCGATGCCTTTCATTGTAAGGCTAAAAGTAATTAAATATTGGATATAGGTGAAAGCGTGGCTGGTAATAAGAGAAAAATAGTTATTTCAGTCGACAGGCAGGCGCGAATGCATATAAATATGACCAGCCTATAGCATGTCATAGGGACTTGCCATATAATACAGTTGGAATTGGATAGGCTATTCCCTTAAGGCGAGTTAGCTATGACGGGAAGATCAGCAATGGGACCTTGATATTCTCGGGGATGGCATAGGGGCTGTCATGGCCCAATAATTCATTAAAGTGGAACTTGTTATTCACCATCACCAGCAGGTCGTTATTCATGCCGTTTACCAATATATCCAGGGCTTTGGCTACATCTCTTTCTTTTATGTTGCTGAAGTAAATTTCTTCAAAACGCGCCGAATTATATACCGCATCGTCAAAAACTGACCGGGCATAATTATCTTCCATATAAGGCAATCCCTTTTCAGATATATTGGCTATCAATATACTTGAGCCAAGCAGCGTGGCCAACTGAGTAACAAACACTACCACGTCGTGCCGGCAAAAACGCAGGTCGGTTGGATAAACTATCTTTTCGAACATTTTGTATGGAAAATGCTTCGGTACCAGCAATACCGGGCACCCCGATTTGGTCGCGCTTTTCAGGATATTGGCCTCTATATAAGAACTATGTTCCGCATCGCCGCAGGTTCCACGCAACAACAGGCCTACGTCATATTTTTTAACAACCGACAGCACGTGATCCGACACGTATTCAACGCCCTCGATAAAATGAACCGCGGGCCTCAACCCGGTTTCCCAATTCAATCTCGACTCCAATCGCTCAATCCAGGTATTCTTATCTGAGGGTATTTCGGGTATTTCGCCAGCCGTTCCTGCCATCACAAGTTTAGCCTTTGGAGCTGACTCGTACTCTATCGTATTCCAAACATAGAGGTTGGAATTGGTTTTGCCCGCCAGCAGCAAAGCCAACTCTGCCGCGTGCTCCGCTTCAGACGAGAAATCGTTAAATAAAAGCAGGTTTTTCATAGCTATCCCTTCTGTAGCGTTATAGAGATTAGACACCATAAAATTAACTAAAAATATTCCGAAAAAAGATGATTTTGATCATAAATATTTATTGACATTTGCGCGATTGTTAGCACAAAACATATTGATTAAGAATAATTTGCGGCTGATACCTAAACGGAGCTGATAAAGTATATGGGGTTAGCAACAATAAATGTGACAGTATTGTTTTTTTAACCAATACATTAAGCGTATCCCAGTTGAAAACGATTTAAGTTTTGTGTGAAAACTCTTAAGGAAAAAATTTGTTAACATTGCACTGTTGCCACAGCAATATGCTGGAACGAGCGACGTTTCTAACACGAACTAAACAAACATTGTTATGAAAATTCTAAAATCAGTTCTTGCACCTGTTGTTATCTTATCCGCCCTGATCATGATGGAATCGTGCCACGCCAAGAAGAAAGTGGTTCAGCAAACGCCTCCGCCAGATACGACCAAGCCGGCTCCGCCGCCACCGCCGCCGGCACCCGCCCCGCAGCCAACCCCTGCGCCTGTACCGCCGCCGGCCCCTAACTATAATTTCAGCAATATTCAGTTTGAATTTGACTCGAGCATATTACGCACCGATGCTTATCCAAGCCTCGATAAAGCCGCAGTTGAAATGAAAAAGGACCCGTCAGCAACCTTTATAATGAATGGTTACGCTTCAGCTGAAGGCACCGCAGCACATAATATGACCTTGTCACAGGACAGGGCCAATTCGGTAAAAGCTTACCTGGTGAACTCCGGCGTTCCGGCAGCGAATATATCTACCAGGGGTTATGGCACAGCCAACCCGGTTGCCGACAACAGCACCGAGGCGGGTAGAATATTGAACCGCCGCGTTGAGATGAAAAAGAATAACTAACAAGTTACCTCTTAAAAAGTAAACCCGGAGCAGCAAAACTGTCCGGGTTTTTTGTTCCCCCACATGGATTCGAACCACGATCTTCAGAACCAGAATCTGACGTGTTACCCTTGCACTATAGGGGAATGAACAAATTGTTACTCTTGTCGTGAACAGTAGGGTAACCCGGACTCGAACCGGGAACCTCCACAACCCGAATGTGGTAATCTGGCCAATTGATATACTACCCTAAACGAAAAATCCTCTTAGTTGCTGCCAAGAGGATATTCAAGTATTTCGGTCAATACCAGACTATCCCCGCCTGCGTTGCTGCTGCGGATACTGTCGTTGTATTGATGGCATTTTCATACCGCAATAATAGCCATTATTTTTGACAAACTGAATACGTTCACAAAACAGCGGCTTTGAGCAAGCCTTCAACAGCAGAACATGGTTTACACGGTTTACACAATTTCGCGTATTTTGAAATTAACTAATTGATTATCAGATATTTAATAAAAAAATGGCAATAAAAGTGTAAACCATGATTTTCAACCGTATTGTCCTGAAATAGCTATACACTAAAAAAACTGTATGAAAAAGGAAAATGAGGAAATATTAGGCAGCGTCGTTACCGATATGTATCCTTAACTTAGTGACGTTGGCCTGTATCCATTGCACTATCAAATGTTTTCCTTGGCTATTACCGTCCAGTCGTCGGCGCCATGTCCTTTTGCTATCCAACGGTCCATTTCGGCGGCTATTGCGGGTATTACGGCCAGGTGGCTTCCGCCATCTTTTGCGGCCTGTATCATTAACCCGGCATCCTTGCGCGCCATATTGAGTTCCCATGATGGTTGGCTATAGTCTCCGCTTGCCAATCTCTTCAGCCTTACCGGTATCGAGCCGCCGGGGTTCCAGGAACTAAACAGGCCGGCCACATCGCTGGCTGAGATATCCAGTGATTTAGCGAGCGAAAGCGCGTCGGACAGCCCCGTGGTAAATGCCAGCAGGAAAAGGTTGCCAATCAGTTTCATTCCCGCAGCTTTACCTTCCTCCGGACCAAAATTGAGCAATTTGCCGGTCATTTTGGACAGTTCTGCCTCTGCTTTACTGATGACGGCCTGGTCGCCGGATACCAGCATAAAGCCGGTGCTCTCAAGCGCGTTTGACGGGCCCATAAAAACCGGAGCGTGCAAATAAGTATACCCGCGACTTTTCCATTCAGCGGTTCTTTTGATAGCCCCCTTCGCCGAAGTGGTAGTATGATCAATAATGGTAGCGCCGGGCTTTAGTCCATTGCCAGCCATAGAAAGTACTTCATCGACGGTGTTATCATCCTTAAGGGTAAGATGGACGATATCCACACCTTTTACCGCATCAGAAACATTACCAAATGCCTTTGCCCCAAATATCTCCAAAGCGGAAGCTTTCGAAGCTGTACGGTTCCATACCTGCACCTGCTCTCCTTTTTGGAGCATTGCTTTAACAAAATTTGAGCCCAGCAGGCCCATCCCTAAAAATGCCTTCATGATATTTTATTTCCGTAAAGGTAGTGACTTAGGTGATACTGCCCGTAACTTTTGCTATTGTTTATGACCGGCAAAAATGTATACACGTCAAAATATTCTTTATATATTTAGCAATAGCCTTTTAAGAATCGGAAAATCCGTTATGTATCCGCCGGCTTTATTATTTTTAACCAGTGATTAATTAAAATTATGAATAGTGCCTAAAATACCGTTAAAACACGGGTTGATTACCAATAAATAATTAGTAAGCTTTACAAAGGTTCAAAAGTTCTCTCGTTCTTCATTTGCGTTCGGCACTTGATCTTGGAAACAGAGGGGAACTAAGAGCTGAAATACCCAGTCGTCTAACGTTTTATGTCTAAGATCCTAAAACCTGGCAGTCCCGGCGCAGCACCTGCTCACACATCTGCTACAGGAAATAATATTGCGGATAAACGCTTCAAAAAACTTATCGAAAACAGTTACGAAGGCATTACCCTGTTTGACAGGAACCTTAACGTTATTTACCGTAGCAGTTCGGCAAAGCTTATCACCGGTTGGGAAACGAGGGGAAAAGGGAAGAAGACATTAATAGAGCAGGTACACCCGGAAGATGGCTGGCAGGTAAGTTCAATAGTAAAAGATGTATTTCGATACCCCGGTAAGCCGGTAAATGGTACCCTAAGATTAAAGCATTTTAAGGGGCATTATATCTGGCTCGAGTGCATTTTTACCAATTATCTTGATGATCCCGATATTGACGCCATTGTATGCAATTTCAGGGAAATTACGCAGCAAAAACAAGCCGAAGAGTTACAGCACCAAACCATTGTTGAGTTGTACGCTTATAAATTTGCCCTGGACGAATCGGCCATTGTTGCGATAACCGACCAGAAGGGTATTATTAATTATGTCAATGATCAATTTTGTAAAATTTCCGGGTATAGCCGCCAGGAGCTCTTAGGCCAGGATCATCGCATCATCAATTCCGGCTATCATGATAAGGCCTTCATACGTGATATGTGGGTAGCCATAGCGAACGGCCATACCTGGAAGGGCGAGTTTAAAAATAAAGCTAAAGATGGCAGCTACTATTGGGTGGATGCCACTATAGTGCCTTTTTTGGATGACCGCGGTAAGCCTTATAAGTATATTGGTATACGTTTTGATATTACTGAAAAGAAAAAAAACGAAGCAGTACTGACCGAATCGGAGAAGAAATACAAACATCTTTTCGAAAACAACCCGCTACCCCTGCTTATCTGGGATTTTGAAACACTGCAAATTATCGATTGCAATACGGAAGCGATCTTAAAGTACGGCTACTCGAGGGAGGAGTTTTTAAATTTAACCATTAAGGATATACGCCCGGTTGAAGATGTGCCGCTTATTGAAAAATTGGTACGCGATGAATTGACATACGGCGAAATTCATAGAAGAATATGGCGGCATAAAAAGAAAAACGGTGAAATAATGTTTATGAATATCACCGGACATTTAATGGATTATAATGGCCGAAGAGTATCCCTTGCGTTGTCGCACGATATCACAGAAAGCCTGTATTACATCGAACTGGACAAATTGGAAAAGAACCTCCTCGAGATGAATGCCGAAGGCAGTAAAAGCCTTGCTGAAGAGATGGGTATCTATTTAAAAGGGATAGAAAGTCTTCACACGGGCATGATTTGTTCAATACAGCTGCTCAAAGACCAAAAATTATACAATATGGCTTCGCCGACGCTTCCCAAAGAATATCTTGAAGCAATTGAAGGCGCAGCAATTGGCGCTAATGCAGGCTCTTGCGGTACATCCGCGTTTCTGAAACAAGAAGTAATAGTGAGCGATATAGCAAATGATATTCGCTGGGCTGATTACAAAGAAATTGCCGGTCGCTACGATCTGAAAGCCTGTTGGTCGCATCCAATTATTGATGGCAACGGCATCGTGATGGCCACGTTTGCCTGCTACTACCGGGAAATAAAAACACCCGCTGAACGGGAAGAAAATACAGTACAAAGAGCAGTAAATATTTTACAGGTTATTTTAGAAAGCAGCAGGCGCGAACAGGCCCTAAATGCAAGCAACGCACGGTTTGAAACAGCCACCGAAGCAACGGATGACATCATATGGGATTGGGATTTGGAAACAGGGGCGGTGTACTATTCACAAAACCTTAAAAAACTATTTGGACACCCAGGGGGCTTAAATCGCGATAATCTCCCTTTTTATATTGCCAACGTACATCCCGACGACCTGGATAGGGTATTGCTTGATCCGCATGATGTAAGATACGGTACAATGAAAAATTGGACGGAAGAGTACCGCTTTAAAAAAGCTAATGGCGAGTATTCAGTCATACGCGACAGAGCCATTGTGATAAGGGACGAAAACGGATTAGGTGTCAGGATGATCGGCGCCATGCAGAACATAACAAAGGAAAAAAAGGAGGAACAAAGGTTAAAGTTGCTGGAATCTGTTATTATCAATACCAATGATTCGGTTATAATAACCGAGGCAGAACCATTTGAACAACAGGGACGGAGAATATTGTATGTGAATGACGCTTTTACAAAAATGACCGGCTATAGCGCGGATGAAGTGATAGGCAAGAGCCCGCGCCTGTTACAAGGTCCAAAATCGGATCAGGCTGAATTGGAACGTTTAACAGAATCTCTTCGTCAATGGCAGCCTTGCGAGGGCACTATTATTAACTACAAAAAAAATGGGGACGAATTTTGGAGCAATTTTTCAGTTACCCCTGTCGCCGATGAAAAAGGCTGGTTTACACATTGGATATCCGTTGAGCATGATGTGACAGAACAAAAAAAGAACGAACGCGCGCTGCTGGAGGCTTATCAAGAAAGAAACACAATTCTCGAAAGCATTGATGACGCGTTCTTTGCTGTGGATAAAAACTGGGTGGTATCCTATTGGAACAGTAAGGCCGAAGAGGTTCTGGTCACGCCCAGGGATAAAATATTGAACCAAAATTTGTGGGAGGTGTTTTCTGGATCAATTGGATCAGAATCGTATAAGAGGTACCATGAAGCAGTGGAAACAAACCAGGCAGCACATTTTGAGGACTTTTTTCAACCTTTGGACAGGTGGTTTGAAATAAGCGCTTATCCTTCTGAAGTGGGGCTGTCTGTTTACTTTAAGGATATTACCCAGAGGAAAACTTCGGAGATGCGTTTGAAGGAATTAAATGAAAGCCTCCAAACGCAAACGAAAGAACTCGCGATCTCGAATGCCGAACTCGAGCAATTTGCCTACGTTGCATCGCATGACCTACAGGAGCCGCTACGGATGGTTACCAGTTTTTTGAGCCAGCTGGAAAAAAAATACAGTGATGTAATTGACGACAAGGGACGGCAATATATTCATTTCGCTGTTGACGGCGCCAAGCGCATGAGGCAGATCATATTGGACCTGCTCGATTTTTCGCGGGTAGGCAGAATCGAAGAGGATCTCGAGGACGTAGATTTTAATAAATTAATGAGTGAAATATTGGCGCTCTACCGCAGGCAAATAGAAGAATTGAGCGCAAAAATAAGTTTCGAAGAGCTGCCTATCGTTCAAACTTACAAAACGCCTTTGAGGCAGGTTTTTCAAAATCTCATCGGTAACAGTCTAAAATACCATACCAGGAATGGGGTGCCGAAGATCAGCATCTCCTGTAAGGAGACCAAAACCCATTTCCAATTTTCAGTTGAGGATAATGGGATCGGCATAGCGCCCGAGTATTTCGAAAAGATCTTTATCATTTTTCAGCGCCTGCACAATAAAGATGAATATTCGGGAACGGGGATGGGGCTTGCCATCGCAAAAAAAATAGTCGAAAATCTTGGCGGAAAAATATGGCTCAAATCATCTGAGGGAAAGGGGAGCACATTCTATTTTACATTATTAAAAAAATAGCAGTTCATGAAAGGGATAAATATTTTGCTCGTGGAAGATAACGAAGGCGATATTTTGCTAACGGCAGAGGCCTTTGAGGAAAGCAAGATAGTAAATAACATTATACCCTTGCGGGACGGCCGGCAGGCTATCGATTTTTTTGAATCGATCGAAAGGCAGCAGGATGCGCCGCACCTGGTGTTATTGGACATCAATTTGCCTAAAGTAAGCGGCCACGAAGTATTAGCGTATATTAAGAATAACGAAAAGTACAAGAGTATTCCCGTCATTATGTTAACCACCTCATCTGCCGAAAAGGACGTATTGAAATGCTATAAAAATCACGTAAATTGCTACATAACAAAACCAATAGACGTTTCGGATTTCATGAAGGCGATAGCCAAGATCGAAGACTTCTGGATAAATATCGTGTCCATACCCGTTAAATAATGCTGATATGCCCAATAAAGGTGATCATAATATATTGGTGATAGAGGACAACCCTGGCGATTTCGCCCTGGTCGAGGAGTTTTTATTCGAGCAAATTGAAGCCCCGGCGATCACGCACGCTTGGAATTATACAGAAGCAAGAAATATCCTGTCCGGAAGGCAAATCCCCTATGAAATTATTCTACTCGATCTTTCGCTTCCCGACAAGACCGGGATGCCGCTGATTAAAGATATAGTTGAGTTAAGTTTAAACGCCCCGATAATTGTGTTGACAGGCTACCCTGATCTTGCGTTTGGCGTGAAATCGCTGGCTTTGGGCATTTCTGATTACTTACTCAAGGATGAACTGACATCAATCTCATTATACCGGAGCATTGTTTACAACCTCGAACGCAAAAGGATAATGTCGGAACTGGCAGAATCCGAAAAAAGATACAGCGAGTTATTTCATTTGAGTCCGCTTCCAATGTATGTGTTTGCATTGGACACGTTGGAGTTCCTGGATATAAACGATGCGTTTATAAAATATTACGGGTATACCCGGGAAGAAATATTTAATATGAACCTCCGGCAGATTAGGCCTGACGAGGAAATTCCCGCCTTTGAAGAAGCGCTGTTGAGTGACAGCAAGGATAAAAAGAATAGAAATCTGGGGATACATACCCATTTAAAGAAAAACGGGGAAGTAATCCAGGTGGATATTCAAAGCAATTTTATCCATTACAAGGGGAAGGAGGCCAAGATCACCGTTGCAAGTGATGTTACTGAAAGGTTGAACTATATCAAGGCTATAGAAGAACAAAATGAAAAGCTCAGGGAAATATCATGGATACAATCGCATATCGTACGCGCTCCGCTAGCCCGGATCATGGGCCTGATCCATGTTATTAAAGATATGAAGGACAATACTGAAGAAAAGGCGACGACGCTCGATTATATCATATTATCGGCCAATGAACTTGATGAAGTTATAAAGAATATCACTGCTAAAACAAATGTAGATGACAATAGTTAGCCACAAGCGAAACCGAATGCTATGCCAAATAAAGGTAATCATGCTATTTTTATTATAGAGGACAATCCGGGCGATTTTGCCCTGGTCGAGGAGTTCCTGTTTGAACAAATTGAGGCTCCGGTGATTTCGCATGTTCCAAATTATCTGGCTGCGCAAGCCGTTTTATCAGAGCGGGTTATCCCGTTTGATATTATACTTCTGGATCTTTCACTGCCCGATAAGACCGGGATATCACTCATCGAAGAAGTAATTAAACTTAGCATGAATGCGCCTGTTATAGTTTTGACTGGCTATATAGACTTTGAATTTGGCGTGAAATCTCTCTCATTAGGCGTATCTGATTATATCCTGAAGGACGAATTGACCGGCCTGTCGCTTTACAAAAGCATTGTTTACAGTTGCGAGCGGAAAAAGATCATTTTAGCATTGGAAAATTCGGAATTACGCGCAAGGAGTTTCGCAAAACAACTGAACAACGCATTGGAGGAGGAACGGTCGCGCATCGCCCGTGAGATCCACGACGAATTCGGCCAGCAGCTATCCGGTCTAAAGATGGCATTATCATCGTTAAAAAGGAACCCGGGAGTTAGCAACGACGCGGGCGCCGTTTTGGAAGCAATAGTCGCTGATGTAAATACAAGTATACAATCTGTTAGGCAGATCGCTAACGAGCTGCGCCCTGTGCTGATAGATAAGCTCGGATTGTTTGCCGCAATAGAATGGCTCGTGACCGAGTTTGGGAAAAAAACCGGGATCATAAGCCGTATTCATATTGATGTGAAACAGCCAGTAATTGGCAAAATGCCTGAGATAAATATATTTCGCATTTGCCAGGAAGCTTTAACCAACATAGCTAAACATGCCGGGGCAACAATGATCAACGTCAGGATAGAAAATAAAGGAGATGAGCTGATGATCAGGATAATTGACAACGGAAAGGGGATCGCTTCCAATACCCTACACAACACGCTTTCGATGGGCCTGTTAAATATGAAGGAGCGTGCAAATCTTATCGGGGCCGTTTTGAATATCAGCAGCTCGCCGGGCGAAGGAACTATTATTGAACTTAAAGTAAAAGTAAATGCCACGGAAAATATTGATAGCTGACGATCACTCCGCGATAAGGATTGGCGTTAAACAAATTTGTTTGGGCGAATTTCCATCGGTTCAATTTGGGGAGGCTATAAATTATTCCGAGGTATTTCAGAAATTAAAAGAAGCTGATTGGGATATTTTGATCCTGGATATAGACCTTCCCGGTCGCAACGGACTGGACATTTTAAAACAAGTTAAAGCTGAAAAATACAAGGTTCCTGTTTTGATGTTCAGTTTTCACGGCGAGCAGCAGATAGCGTTGCGGGCACTAAAAATGGGAGCGGCTGGCTATCTTTCAAAAGACGCGGCTGACCTGGAGTTAGTTAAAGCCATCAATAAAATTATCGATGGTAAGAAATATGTGTCGCAATCGCTTTCAGAAAAATTATTGAATATGCTGGATGAAAGTTCTTCTAAAGAACCTCACGAACTCCTTTCAGACAGGGAATACCAGACTATGCTTCTTATCGCATCGGGTAAAACGGTGTCAGAAATTGCCGACATCCTCTTCCTAAGCACGCCTACAATCAGCACCTATCGTGCGCGTATTCTCAAAAAAATGAGACTGAAAAACAATGCCGAACTAACCACCTACGCCATCAGTCAAAAGCTTGTTTAATAGCCTTGTAAACAAGACTACTTCAATTTTTTTACCGAAGATGTAAATAAACTGCCCGGCCAGGATCGCTGAGATCATGACCAGATAATTTCATTCTCGTTGCCTTATCCGGGTTGGAGCTTCTCATAAAAAGGAAAAAAATCCGCCGGAGCATTCGATCAAAAGCGCCTCCTGCAATTGCCGGCAATTTCCAAAAAGGTTTTGCTTGTCAACCAAACCACTACAGCCGTTTCATAAAGTCGTTGATAATAACGGGTGCCTGCTAAATCGTATAATCTACCATCAATTAAATAAAAATTGTTTAAAAAGGTTAATAAAAAAGCTTAGCCATGGAACACCCGATCAACCTTAACTATTTGTACTGCACGAATATGAATTGCAGAGCTTCCATTTACCATCGCATGATTGCCAATATAGCATGTGATACTAAAGATCAGTGTGCAATGCGTAGGTGCAGTTTCTGCAACCAGTTAATGACGTCAGGCAGCGACCTGGTTTTGACACTTATGGTCACCGCCGTCAATAACCAAAGGACCACAAGGCTAAGCTACCTGCATAACTGAATCACTATGTCTAAAGATATTATCCAATCGTAAGTATCAGAAATCATGAAAAAATTATCCCTATTATCCCTATTATCAGTAGTTCTATTTTCGCTGGCCGCGTGCAATAAGGCAGAAGACATTTTGCCAAAGGTTTCAATGAAAGTAACAAAGAATATCATTCTTCCTAAAATCGATACTATTCCCGACAATGCAATGCTTAAAATAAAGCTGTGCAAGGATAGTGTGAATGCCGACGAAACTACGTTTGTATTTAATCACTCAGCCAGTACCAGGTTTTGCTACGACGACGACGCCTTGTATTTCACCGGCTTCGGTCTGGTTAGCGTGGCTAGTATTTCGACAGACGGCAAGGATATGGCGATTTACAGTTTGCCATATACGCCAGGAATGTCTATAGGCTTGGATGCCCGCACAAAAACCGATGGTGCCTACCTTTTTAAGATCAGCTACAAAAGTAAAATGCCATCGGGTATGCAGGTGTGGCTAAAGGACACTTATCTGAAGGACAGCGTGGATGTATGCAAGGGTAACTACAACTTCAATGTAATTAAGACTGACACCAATTCGTTTGGCAAAAGAAGATTCAAGCTTATTTTAAAAGTGAACGGGCAATAATACACTCACCTTTAGTTAAACTGTATAGTTATGAATCAGCACTTTAAAGTCTACTACCTGTATTGCATGAACGCGCAATGCGCCGAGTCCGTTTATGATTTTATGTCCGAACTCCAAATTCCATATGCGAGCAAGAATTTGATCGGAACATGCTTCTGTTCTTGCTGCGGCCAGCCGCTTATATCGGCCGTTGAAGCCGCAGCGAATGCTGGGATGGAAGAAGCTGATTACCAGGATCCGCTGTGTACTTATCTATATAATTAAATCAAACCTTATGGGACAACAATCCGAAATAGCTGCCGCGCTGATGATTTTGATCGGCTACTACAGCATAGTGATGATTGGCTGCATTGTCCAGTCAACGACGAAGAAAAAACCAATTGCTCGGGGGTATTCTCACCAGCGTAACGAATATAGCCGATAAACAACAGGAAATGAACCAATCCCCTTACTTTTACAATTTGTATTGTCTTGATATGAATTGCAAACAATCCATCTATTTGAACAGTGTTGAAACCAGGGCCGTTTTTAATCTGGAAAACCTCGCTGCAACGCATCTCTGCACCTGTTGCGGTCAGCTGTTATCTTCTGCAATGGATATCGAAATTAGGCAAGTGACCGCAGAAGCAGGCATAGTATCAGGTAAGCCGTATCATAATTCAAGTCACTAAGATGTTTCAAAACGGGGCGACGAAGTTCCCCGAAAAATGATTATCATCACATATTTCCATAATTTAGCGCATTTCCATATTTTATTGCAACTTTGATATTTGTGATCAATATCATTTTATATGGAAAATGCCGCCTTGCTCAAAGCGATAATTGAAGCTGCCATTGATGGCATCCTCACCATAGATGACCGCGGCAGTATTGAATCAATAAATCCTGCGGCCTGTAATCTTTTTCAATACACGCCGGGAGAAGTAATAGGTAAGAATGTAAATGTGTTGATGCCATCGCCGTATCGTGAAAGCCATGACGGCTACCTTGCGAGATACCAGCGTACACATGACCCTCATATCATCGGCATCGGCCGGGAAGTGCAGGGACTTAAGAAAGATGGTTCCGTCTTCCCTTTTCGTTTAGCTGTAAGCGAAGTTCAATTAATGGGCCGCAAGATATACACCGGCTTTATTCACGACCTAAGCCGCGAGAAAGATGCCGAAGAAAAGTTGAGAGAATATGCTGCAAAACTGGAGGAATTGGTCGAGGAACGGACACGCTCGCTTAAAGAAACCGTTCTTGCTCTCCAGGCAGCAAAGGAAGAAGTAAGCTTATCGCTCGAAAAAGAGAAAGAACTCAGCCAGTTAAAGAGCCGTTTTGTTTCGATGGCTTCGCACGAGTTCCGGACGCCGCTCAGCGCTATACAGCTCTCAACGGTTTTGATAGAAAAATATTCGGCGCATCAAGGGAACGCGAATATTGCCAAACACATCGTCAAAATAAAAAACGCTGTTAGCAACCTTACCGGCATACTGAATGATTTCCTGTCACTGGAAAAGCTCGAAGCTGGCAAAGTGCAGCCTGCTTATGAGGACTTTGACATTGTAAAATTTGCCGAAGAGATCATTGAAGAGATGCAGATGGTGGCCAAACAAAATCAGTTGATCGTGTTCCAGCATACTGGTACAGAAAGTATCGCGAAACTGGACCAGGCCCTGCTTAAAAACTGCATCGTCAACCTCATTGGTAATGCTATAAAATATTCGGGCGAGAATACTTTTATCGAATTCAATACTGAAATAGCGGATAAACAATTGGTCATCACCGTGAAAGACAACGGAATAGGCATACCTGAAAACGACCAAAAGCATTTGTTCGAAGCATTCTTCAGGGCTCACAATACGGGTAATATACCCGGAACAGGACTAGGGCTGAATATTGTCACCCGGTATGCAAACCTGATGAATGGAAAAATCAAATTTAAAAGCACTGTAAATAAAGGCACGTCATTCACAATCTCATTCCCTCAATTAATATGAAAACAATTCTGATCATCGAAGACAACACAGATATCCGCGAAAGTACGGCTGAGATATTGGAGTTAGCCGGGTACAAAGTTCACCAGGCTGATAACGGCAAAACCGGTGTCGACCTTGCGTATCAGCATAAGCCCGAACTGATATTATGCGACATTATGATGCCCGAACTGGATGGTTATGGCGTGTTATACATGCTCAGCAAGAACACTGACACCGCTTCCATTCCTTTTATATTCTTAACCGCTAAAGCTGAAAGAGTGGATTTTAGAAAAGGGATGGAAATGGGCGCCGACGATTACCTGATCAAGCCATTTGATGATATTGAATTACTGAACGCCATAGAAAGCCGGCTGGAAAAGAAACGGAAACAGGAAGAATATTTCAGCAAGTCACTGCAAAGCCTTCAAAAACTTGCATCCGGCAATGGCAATGGTATGGCCGAGCTTAAAGCTATGATAGCCGGAAGGAAAATACGCCAGATAAAGAAAAAACAGGTGTTATATTATGAAGGCGATCAGCCATTGGGCATTTACCTGGTAATAGACGGGACGATCAGAACATATAAGTTGGCCGAGGATGGCAGGGAACTGATGATGGGTCTTTACAAGGCCGACGATTATCTGGGTGTGCATGCGCTGCTGCTTGACGAACAATTTACCGAAACTGCAGAGGCAGTAGATGATGCGGCGGTTTGCCTCTTGCCAAAAGACGCGATCATCAACCTGGTGAATCGTTATCCCGATATCACCCTTCAATTCATTAAAATACTCGCAAATAACATCCGCGAGAAGGAGGAACAGCTGCTGGAACTGGCTTACAATTCTGTTCGCAAGAGACTTGCACAGGTACTGGTAAGGCTAAGCAAACAGTTTTCAGATCCTTCTCAATTCAAAATATCGAGAGACGAACTGGCATCCATGGCCGGTATGGCAACCGAAACCGTGAGCCGAACCTTAAGCGACTTTAAGGATGAAAAGCTCATAGAGAAAAAAGGCAGCCATATCCAGATAATGGATATCAATCGCCTTATTAAAATGAAAAACTGACGACGATCACTTTTCTTATTGACCATCCTCATAGGGTGGCCTGGACCGCGGGCTTATTTTTGTTCAAATAATCCTGAAGATAAATGAAGGTTGTAGCCTACAGTATAAAGCCGTTTGAGAAAGAATTCCTGATTCGCGCGAATCGAAAGAAACACGATATTACGCTGATATCTAATCCATTAAGCGCAGAGACCGCTTCGTTTGCCGCAGGGAAGGACGCCGTTTTGGTTTTCGCTAATGACGATGTATCGGCCCCGGTCATCAACAAACTGGCTGACCTTGGCATCAAATATATAGCTACACGATTCGCAGGTACCGATCACATCGATAAAAGCGCTACAGAAAACATGGGCATCAAGTTGGCAAATATACCGGTATACTCTCCGGAAGCTATTGCCGAGCACACCGCTTTATTGGTACTTGCGCTTAGCCGTAATCTGATCAGGGCTAATGAACAGGTTCATAATTTGGATTTCAGGCTTGACGAACTCATCGGGTTCAATTTGCATGGTAAAAAAGTAGGTATTATAGGCATGGGTTCTGCTGGTTTAGCTGTAGCAGCCATCTTTAAGGGATTTGGGTGTAATGTTCTGGGTTATGACATTGATTCGAAGATAGGTCACGATCATGTTCCGTTGGTCGAATTAGGGCAGCTTTTAGCCGAATCTGATATCATTTCCTTGCATGCTCCCCTAATCAATGAAACCAAAGGCATGATAAACAAATCCACTATTGCGCAAATGAAAGACGGCGTTATGATCATTAATACCTCGAGTGGGGGCTTGATCAAAACAACGGATGTATTGACAGCGCTTGATAGTGGTAAAATAGGTTACCTGGGCCTTGACGTTTATGAATCGGAAAGAGAATTGTTTTTTGACGACCATACAAATGACAAACAAAAAGATGCGCTGCTCAAAAGGCTAATGGATCATCCCAATGTATTAATAACGCCTCGCCAGGGTTTTTTGACTAAAGAGTCTTTGCAGGAAATCGCAAACCTAACTATTAGTAATCTTGACCTGTGGCAACAAGAAGAACCCGCAGACGATGACCGCGCATCTAAAAAAAGGGGTAAGGCAAAAGCTTCAGACAGCCCGGTGACGTCTGACCATATGAACTTATTGCCATGAATTTAACCCCGGATCTTACCGATAAATACAATGTACCAGCGCCCCGGTATACGAGTTATCCCACGGTGCCCTATTGGAGTAAGGCGCCATTTAATCAAAAAAAATGGGAACACGCTGTTAAAGGTACTTTTGATGCAACCAACAGCAAAGATGGGATCAGTATATATATCCATTTACCGTTTTGTGAAAATCTTTGCACCTATTGCGGCTGCAACACAAGGATCACCAAGAATCATAAGGTAGAAGAACCCTATATCAACGCTGTACTCAAAGAATGGGCAATGTACCGTACAATATTTGATGGGAAACCCGTAATACGCGAGATACACCTGGGGGGTGGCACACCCACGTTCTTTAGCCCCGAAAATCTCAGGATATTATTAGAAGGTATAGTAAAAGATTCTATTGTTCATAAAGATGCCGATTTCGGTTTTGAAGGGCATCCCGCAAATACTACCCATGATCATTTAAGGACCTTATATGATTTCGGGTTCCGTCGCCTAAGCTTGGGTATACAGGATTTTGATCCGCGTGTACAATTTATTATCAACCGCATACAGACATTTGAAGATGTAAAACAAGTTACCGAACAAGCCAGGGAAATGGGTTATAGTTCGATAAATTTCGACCTTATCTACGGTTTGCCGTTGCAATCCCTGGAAAGCCTCAGCGAAACCATAGACAAAGTGGGTTTACTGATGCCCGACCGTATCGCTTTTTACAGCTACGCGCATGTGCCATGGGTAAAACCCGGCCAGCGCATGTTTACCGAAAAGCACCTGCCTTCAGTTTCGGAGAAAAAGGCGCTGTACGATCTTGGTCGCGCAATGCTCATGGAATTGGGATATCATGATGTTGGTATGGACCATTTTGCGTTAAGAACCGACACGCTGTATAAAGCCGGAGAGAAGGGGACACTTCACCGCAATTTCATGGGATATACACATCAATATACCCGTCTTCTGGTCGGTTTGGGCGTGTCTTCCATTAGTGATACCTGGGACGCTTATGCTCAGAACGTAAAGAAAGCAGAGGACTATATACAACTGGTAAATAACAATGAATTGCCCGTTATCAAAGGACATTTTTTGACAGACGAAGATATGGTCATCCGTAAGCACATATTAAATATCATGTGCAAGGGCGAAACACATTGGAACAATCGTAAGGAATTCTCTCATGGGTTAAGCGAGGGCCTGCAACGTTTGCAGGAACTCGCTGATGACGGATTAGTGGAGCTGGATTCATTGCATCTAAAAGTTACCCCTACGGGAAAGCATTTCCTGCGAAACATTTGCATGGCGCTGGACGCCCGGCTTTGGGCCGACCAACCGGCTACTCAATTATTTAGCATGGCGGGATAATATTTTAGCCAATACACCCGTAAATTTAGCCGAATACGAGAAGCGCCTCAAATTTGAGACGCTTCTTTTTATGATCATTTTTTTCATGTACGGCCTGGTCGAAAGCTCATCATTTGATTGCAATCGCGCAAAGCTGTTTCTCCGATAATGCCAGGTCGTTAAACATCCTGGCAATATAATCCCTGGTATCATCGGTCATCTGCGGTATTAATTGTTTATAATAGTTGATTCCCTGTTGCAACTGATCGCTAAAGCTTTGAAAATATTTGGCTTTTTTATCATTCATACTATCAATGCAACCGGATATTTCGCGGCTCAGGTAATCGATATACAGATTGAGTTCGTTGATAAAAATGTTTGCCCTGTTTGAATTTCGCAACAAATCTATTTTTCCATAGATGTGGCCAACCATTTCATCAAGGGAGTAAACACCGGAAAAGTAAGCGAGATTTGGCCCCGGACAGATAGCTACGGCCGATCGTTCCTTCTTTTTGAGCATATCATTCTTGATATAGACAGAAGCGGAAAGTCCTTCGCATAAACAAACCTTTTCGGTAATCTGGTTGAACTGACGTTCATACTCGCCGGCAGGTAAATCCATACTCTCCAATTGTTGGATCTTTAAATCCTGGAACTGTCTTGAGGCTGTGCAGATGGGCTTGTCTGTAAATTCGGTGTTATTACAAAGGTATTTTTTTGTGCATGGACTTCCCGGGCGACCGGCAGCAATACGATTTAACCTTTCCTGTTCGATGCTGCTATTTTTGAAATTATTGAATAACACACCCAATGGAGAAGAATTACTGAGATAATAATCATCTTGAGTTGAGGCCGCCAGGTGGCTTAAGGTGGTGTCATCAACATTAGTCGCTTCAGGTACAAGCAGGAAGGGGCTGCCCCACCCGGTCTTGTCCAGTTCATAATGGCAGCGGAGGAAACTATCCTCGTCACCGGTTCCGATACCACCCTGCGCGCTTACATATTGCACAGGCGAAACGGTCAGCTCAAATCCCTTTTCAGCAAGCGCCGAATTGTACATGCCCAAAAGCTCCTCCTGCATTTTGATCCTTTCGGATTTAAACTCCTCCAGTATTGGGCCGAGCAGCAACCCGTCAGTAGCGAAGGCATGCCCCCCGCAATTGAGGCCAGATTCTATTCTGAACTCGGACACCCACAAACCTTTTTTTGCCAGAAACTTTGCCTGTATAAAAGCTGATCGGTAGTTACTGACTTTAAGCGTGATTTTTTTACGAAAATTGCCATGCGTATCGGGGTAAAAATCTGCGAATGTTTCCAGGTAACTATACAGCCTGGGGTTCATGCCTGCCGAAAGAATTACGGACGATTCGAGGTCGCTTTCTGCGAAGCCTCTGAGCGCGGCCAAAGCATCCGTGTTTTCGTCACCGCTATATTCGCCATCAGCATTATAGTTCTGCTTGTCTACTTTGGCCATTATGTTAACGTCTATTTCACCCTTCTGCATGCGATCGCGCAATAAGCGTTCAAAAATCTTCTTTTCATCGCGGTCCGGATACTCCATCATCAAGTCATAGCCTTGTTTTAAAACAGAAGACTCCGGCAATAAATTAAAATAACGTTCAATCTCGCTCCCGGCAGTAAACGGCTCGTATTTTAACCGCGCGAACTGTTCGTCAACCAACTGGTTTAGCAGGTTCAGGTACGATCTTATCCGGTTTGAACGGCAATCTTTCGAGGTTTTATGAATCGGATGGTAGGGTATATGATTTAAGTCTGAATGATACTTTCGCATCCGTTCAATCAGGTCGTCATCCACCACAGAAACTACTGATGAAATGCCGTACCTGGCAACTTTTAAAGGGGTATCGATTGAGAACGCAAGTCCTAGAACAGGAATATGAAAAGTGTGGGACATTATGAAATTATTAAAGGGTTTAATTATGAAAAAAACCCGGACTTAGGGTTTTCCGGGTAACCAGGTGCACCTATTGCGCTATCACAAAAATCAACACGGCAACCTGGATCAAAATACTCATGAGGGACAACAGCAATACCATGCGGATGCCAGCGCCGCCCATATAGGCTATAATATTTGTGAAGAAGCAAAACAACGTAATAAAAAGCACGATGATAGAAGCATTGTAATAATACATCAACGCTGCGGGCATAGGCAAAAAGAAAATGCCCTGCACCGTTAATGCCAGGAAAAACCAAATAACTTTTCTTTCCCGCTGCCTGTCGGCAAAGGCGGTAAATTTGTTCCATAAACTTTGGTAGTTTCCGGGTGCAGAAGTTCTATCTACCCAGTTTGAGTGCATTTCTGGTTTTAACGTAGCCATGATGTCATTTTGTATTCAGCACAAAAATACCTGTAAGCTGACAAGCATATTATGACCATGGTCAGCAGGAAAAATGATTCTGCTCACTTATTGACATAAATTTTGCGACATTTTTATAAGGGGACTCAGATAAGGGATATCGAGTGACAAACCCCGCAAAATGAACCACACGCCCAACAGCAGCATAAAATAAGGTACCACCATGTTGAGTTTCCGCCTGACGGAAGTATTGATAAAGCCGGAACTTACCGCGGCCATGAACATCAATGGAAGTGTACCTGCGCCAAACCAAAACATATAGGTCATGGCTTTAGCGGCGGAGGGGGTATTTACGGCCCCGATCAGCGCCAGGTATACAAAGCCGCAGGGCAATAGCCCATTAAGTATCCCAATAAATAAATGGCCCCGGCGATGGTTTACTGCGTGTACAACCGCTTTATTTACCATAGAAAATAGCTTATTATCGGCTTTGCTTTTGACGAACGAAATTTTGAAGAGCCGCGAAAGCGCGGCCGCCAGGATCAGCACACCGCTAACGATGCTGACACCCTGCTGCAGGCCCAGCAGCCATAGCTGCCGGCCTATAACACCGATCAGCAATCCAAGGAATGAGTAGCTGATAATACGGCCCGCCTGGTAAACGAGTTTATCCCAAATCAACAACCAGCGATTACCCGCTACAGACGGTACGGCAAAGGCAAGCGGGCCGCACATTCCGATGCAGTGAATGCTGCCAAACAGGCCGATATAAAACGCTACCTGGTATGCGCTCATTGCAGGTTGATTTTTTGCTGATAAATGTATTTTTTGCCGCCGTTCTTCCAGGTGAAAGTAAGGTCCCAGCGGCCACGGCTAAAAGCATTGAGCGGAACATTTACCACATTGCCTGAATCACTTTTAAACGCCAACAGCTTATCAAGATTGGGATCGGCAAGGCGTTGAAATAGAATGCTTCCGTCTGCAGGTTCAATAAAATTCACATATAGATTATTTCTATCGAACTTTATTTTAGGTTGAACCTTGTCGGTAAATACTTGCTTTTCCTGGTTATAAACGGAATCGAAGGCAAGACCCTTTTCATAATACTGGTGATCAAAATCATCAGGTGCCTGGCGGAACATATAGACCCCCATTGTGGTAATATACAGCATAAAAGCGCCCATACCCAGTATCAGCCCTTTTCCCCAATTTAGTTTAATCTTCATCGTAAGGTCCTATAAATGTTGTTTTTATGGTATTCAGCACCTTCCCGTGCTCGACTATATTCAATGTGATATCCGTTTTTGCCGCATGTATCCGGTTCTGTGGAACCATGAGGAAGAAGATGACCTTTGTAGAGCTTTCCTTATCCAGCGTGCCAGGCGCTTGTATGTACTTGATCTTTACGGCCGGGTCATCTGCAACCAATTGGATGTCTTGCTGCTTATTGGTCTTATTGATAATGTCGGCGTTGTAAATATTACTAATATAATGCCCCGGCTGCTCCTGGTAGAGCATACCTCCGGTACGCATAACCGTAACGTCCACGTCTTTACGTTGGTAAATGAACCAGCCCAGTACGCCCAATAATACAACAATAACCATGCTGTACGCCTTCATCCTCGCGGTAAACGCCGGCCTCTTGTTTTCCCGGATCATCTCCTCAGAATAAAAACCAATAAGGCTTTTTTCACGATGAATTTTCTCCATCACCTCGTCGCAGACGTCGATACACATGGTGCAATTCACACATTCCAATTGTGCGCCGTTCCTGATATCGATACCTGTCGGACACACGTCCACACATAAGCCACAGTCCACACAATCGCCTTTGGGCGTGGGATCCTTATGTGACAATTTGCCACGCGGTTCGCCGCGCGTATAGTTATACGCTACCATTAGCGTTTGCTTGTCCGTAAGCACACCCTGCAGACGACCGTATGGACAAATTACGGTGCACACCAATTCGCGCACACGGCTGTAGACCAGGTAAAATACGATAGTGAATATCCAGATGCTGATAAAGCCCACCAAATGCTGTGTAACCGGCTCAGTTATGATCTTGATCAGGTTGTCGCTGCCGATGATATAAGCCAGGAAAGTGTTGGCAATCAGGAATGACACGATCAAAAAAAGTGCGTGCTTGGCGGTCTTTTTTATGACTTTTTCTTTCGTCAGAGGACCCTCGTCCAGTTTCCTGCGTTTTTTGGCATCGCCCTCGATCCAGATTTCTATTTTCCTGAAAACCATTTCCATAAAAATGGTTTGAGGGCAAACCCAGCCGCAAAACACCCGGCCAAACGCCATGGTGAAAAGCATAATGCAAACCATAAAGGCCAGCATACCAAGCACAAATAAAAAAAAGTCCTGAGGCCAGAAGACCTGGCCGAGCAGGACAAAGCGCCGCTCCATCACATTGAGCAGCAGCATGGGGTTGCCGTTGACCCTTATATACGGCCCCCCAAAGAACACTACCAGGTACGCGTAGCTTAACCAGTTGCGGTAGTGGTAAAATTTACCTTTCCGTATTACCGGGTACATCCACTTTCTGCCGCCGCCTTCTTTTGTTTGCGGCTGTTCAGTGAGGTCTATTGGGGTCATGGGTACGTGTGATGTTTATCAAGTGTTATTTGTGTAACATGCCCGTTTTCGGCGGGCCGCCCGGTAAAGTCGCATCGTCAGCCATTTTGGATCCCTGCGGCTCTTTCGGGTTTGGCGGGTTGGTGCCATGCAACGTTTTCACGTAGTTGGCGACATCGGATATTTCCTTCGGCGACAACTGTGTTTCCCAGGTCGGCATTCCCTTACTGGCTACGCCATATTTTATGGTTTTGAACAGCTCATTGATCTTATCGCCGTGCAGCCAGTAGTCGTCGGTCAGATTTGGACCCACTACACCTTGCCCTTTATCGCCGTGGCAAGGCGCACAGCGTTGCGTAAAAATGGCATGACCCGAAGAAATTACGGCCGGATCGGCAGTAAGTTTAACCGTGTTTTCATCGACCATATTCCCCGCTTTAGCAAGGTAAGCTGCTTTTTCCTTTGCGGCAACCGCCATTTCGTTCTTGTATTCCTGGTATTGAAGAGGCGCCGCGTTAAATACGTGATAAATCAGCAGGTAGCAAACCGCGAAGGCTATCGTTATATAAAACAGGTACATAAACCAGGCGGGCGTAGGGTTGTCCAGTTCTTTGATGCCATCGTATTCGCCTTCCAGTATCAGCGTTTGTTCCTCTGACATCGGTTTGAGCGAGAGCAGCTTAATGATCATATTGCTGCGTGCGGCTCTTTTTGCGGCCTTTTCGGCTTTTATGTCGACGATTTCTTCAGGGCCAAGCAAGGCTTTCGCCACAACTTTGAATGCTTTTAATACTACAAGCATGGCAACGATCAACACGATCAGCATCAGCACAATGGCGCCGTAGCCTATATAATTCATGGTCTGTCCCGATAGCAGCTGGCCCTCATCGGCGAAGGCGGGCTGCACGCCCAAAACCAAAAGTGATAAGAATAATATGCGAACGGGTTTCATGACTTTAAAATATTAGAGTTTGGGTCTGTACAATCATTTAAAGGTATATCACTCATGTAATCCACGTGCTGCTTGCGCAGACGCAGCAGTAAAAAAATAACTACAATGAAGAATACCAGGAATATGAACAAGGAGAATATCAGGTAAACCTGGTTACCGTCAATGTGCTCTGTAAATTGCTTAAACATGATCTTTAATTGTTAGCTGTTTTATTTGCTTTGATATCTGTTCCCAGGCGTTGCAGGTAGGCTATAATAGCTACTATCTCTCTATTGTTTTTTACCTTGATATGGTCTTTGGCCAGGTTGTCCGTTATGCCTTTTGCTTGTTTATCCAGGTCCTGGTTTGCTATCTTATCGTAACCTGCCGGGTATGGCACGCCCAGTTTTTGCATGGCGCGTATTTTGGCCGCCGTGGTTGTTGTATCCAGTTTTTGATGGATCAGCCAGCCATATTCCGGCATAATGCTGCCCGGAGACATCAGTCGCGGGTCCATCAGGTGGTTAAACTGCCACGAGTTGCCGTATTTGCCGCCTTCGCGCTGGAGATCGGGCCCGGTACGTTTTGAACCCCAGAGGAACGGGTGATCATATACGAACTCACCGGCCTTGCTGTATTCGCCATACCGTTCAGTTTCGGACCTGAACGGCCGGATGGTTTGCGAATGGCAGTTGGAGCAACCTTCCCTTATATACAGGTCCCGACCCTGTAATTCGAGCGGCGTGTAGGGTTTGACGCTTGCTATGGTTGGAATGTTCGATGATATGGTCAATGTTGGCATTAGCTCAATAAACGTTCCGATCAGGATAACCACGAGAGCCGCCATCATAAACAATACGGGTTTGCGTTCCAGCCTCCGATGCCAGCGTTCGGTGCTTTCGCTGTGGCTTAATTTTTCAAGCGGCAGAGCTTCGGCAGCTTCATTAGCAACCAGTTTGCCTTGTACCGCGGTTTTGTATAGGTTATATGCCATGACGATAACACCCGTCAGGTACATAGCACCGCCAATAGAGCGCATCACATACATGGGGATAACCCGTAGGGTGGTCTCGAGGAAGTTTGGATACTTAAGCATGCCTTCGGGTGTAAACTGCTTCCACATCAAACCCTCAGTAAAGCCAGCCCAATACATTGGGATAGCATAGAAAAGTATACCCAGTGTACCGATCCAAAAGTGGAACGAAGCCATCTTTTTAGAATAAAGCTCGGTTTTATAGATACGGGGTATAAGCCAGTATAATATGGCAAAGGTGAGGAAACCATTCCATCCCAGGGCGCCAACGTGTACGTGCGCGATGATCCAGTCGGTAAAGTGACCGATGGCATTCACTTGTTTTAATGAAAGCATAGGGCCTTCGAATGTAGCCAGGCCGTAGGCAGTGAGGCCAACGACCATAAACTTCAGTGTTACATCGTCGCGAACCTTATCCCAGGCGCCGCGCAGTGTGAGCAGACCATTGATCATACCGCCCCAGCTTGGCGCGATCAGCATAATTGAAAACACTACGCCCAATGATTGCGCCCATCCGGGCAAAGTGGTATAAAGCAGGTGGTGCGGACCTGCCCAGATATAAATGAAGATAAGCGCCCAAAAGTGCAGGATACTTAACTTGTAAGAATAAATAGGGCGATTGGCCATTTTGGGCAGAAAGTAATACATCATGCCCAGGTACGGCGTGGTGAGGAAAAACGCTACCGCATTGTGCCCGTACCACCATTGCACCAGTGCGTCCTGCACGCCGGCGAAAACCATATAGCTTTTGAAGAAAGTAACCGGTATTTCAATTGAGTTAACAATATGCAGTACTGCTATCGTAACAAATGTGGCTATATAAAACCAGACGGCCACGTAAATGTGCCGCTCACGACGCTTGATGATGGTGCCGAACATATTGATGCCGAAAACCACCCAAACGATCGTGATCAGGATATCAATCGGCCATTCCAGCTCGGCGTATTCATGAGAGGTGGTAAAACCCATCGGGAGCGTGATCACAGCGGAAAGGATGATCAGCTGCCAGCCCCAAAAATGGATCTTGCTCAATAGATCGCTGAACATGCGGGCTTTCATCAGCCGCTGCAGCGAATAATAAATACCCATAAAAATCGCGTTGCCCACAAATGCGAAGATGACTGCATTCGTATGCAATGGCCTGATACGCCCGTAAGTGGTATACTGATTACCCATGTTCATTGCCGGGTGATACAATTGTATTGCCACAATTAGCCCCACGAGCATGCCAATGATACCCCAGAGAACTGTCGCAATACCAAAATTTCGGACGATCTTGTTATCGTAGAAAAATTTTTCTGGTTGCATACTATTATTGTTGATTAGAGTGATAATTTATTAACGCGATAAAAATAGCCGTGACAATTAAGTGACAGAATGATATAAATTGTGCAGATACATGATCTTCGTCACTTTTCAGGCTCTTTTTCCATCTCTGGTTTGGGCTCATCTTCCAATAAGATCCTGACCGACGGCGTGTACAGATCATCATTCTGCCCGGAGCGTTGCGCCCAGAAAAAGGCTCCTAAGAATACTAATGCCAGCAACATGCTACAGCCGATCAAAAGATAAATGATACTCATAACAGCGCTCTTTTTTTAGCAGCCAGGTGAGTGGCGATACTGGTAAACGATATAATGGTTACTGTACTTAATGGCATCAGTATGGCGGCGATAAGCGGGGATAGTTTGCCGCTGACGGCATAGCTTAAACCGACTATATTATAGCTTAGAGATATGGCAAAAGAGGCGTAAATAACATGTAGCGCATCCTTTGAAAAATTGAAGAATGCCGGCAGCCGGCTCAATGAACGGCCATCGAGGATGGCATCGCTGCCCGGTGAAAAATTATTTACATCATCGGTGATAGCTATACCAAGGTCACTTTGCTTTAGTGCCCCGGCGTCATTCAATCCATCACCTATCATCATGACTTTTCGGCCCGAAGCCTGCAGCATTTTGATAAAGTCAAGCTTTTCCTGCGGCGATTTTTCGAAAAACATATATCCCGGCTCGAAGATCGACGACAGTGCCTCGCGTTCGTGACCGTGATCGCCGGATAGCAACATGACATCGTACGATGAAGTCAGCGCTTTTATACATTCAATTCCATCGCGGTAATTGTGCCGGATACCGAAATAGCCTATGTAATTTCCGTTGATACGTATATGGACTTCGGTCGACTCCGGGTTTGAGTTCGGGAAGTATTTACCTCTTATAAATCTTTCACTGCCGGCATCGACTATCTCCCCGTCTATATCGGCGGTGATGCCGCGGCCAGGTATCTCAAAGTAGGAGTTGACATTTAGCTTACATTGATCGCTCCAGCTTTGGCAGATGAGCCTGCTGAGTGGGTGGGCTGAATTGGAGCATGTAGAATAAATGAGTTGTTTTTCGTAGTCTGATACTTCGCCGTGAAAGGTGACAGCATTACCACCTGTAATGGTGATCGTACCGGTTTTATCCAGTACTATGGTGTCAATATGTGCCAGCTGTTCAACAACCGCGGTATTCTTCAGATAGAAAAAGTTCCTGTCGAAAATGCTCAGTGCCGCCGACATGGTAAACGGCGTGCTCAGCGCCAGGGCACATGGGCAGGCAATGATCAATACCGCGGTAAAAGCGGATATGCCACGATGGACATCTGTAGGCAGCCAGAAAAATAAAGAGCCGAACGCTATGACGAGAAGCACTATGGTAAAATACTTGCTTACCTTTTCGCTGAAGGTTTGCATCCGGTTATCCTGCGTGCGGGTGAATGCTTCATTGTTCCAAAGTTGGGTAAGATAACTTTGCGATACCGGTTTTACGATCTCCAGTTCTATCGCTTCGCCGGTTTGTCTGCCCCCTGCATACACCACTTCTCCCAAAACCTTACTCACTGGGACAGACTCGCCGGTAACAAAGCTAAAATCGATCTTCCCTTCACCCTTCAACAAAATCGCGTCCGCCGGGATGATCTCATTATTTCTTATTAATATCCGTTGGCCAACCCGTATGTCAGCCAGTGGAACCGATCTTTCTTTTTCTTTTTTTTCTTCTTCTATAACCTGTACCGCTACCGGGAAAAATGAACGGTAATCGCGTTCAAACGAAAGGTGATAATATGTTTTGCGCTGAACAAATTTTCCAACCAGCAGAAAGAATACCAGCCCGCAGCAGGTGTCGGCAAAGCCGGAACCCGTACGCGTGATTATCTCGGCTGCTGTGCGTACAAAAAGCACGGCGATGCCTAATGCCAGGGGCAGATCGATATTCAACACCTTATTTTTTATATTGGTCCACGCCGAACTGAAATACCCCGTTGCGCAGTAAAACACCACCGGGAGGCAAAAAGCCAGGTTGAGCCAGCCGAAAAATTGCCTGAACGATTGCTCGTATTGCGATATGCCCAGGTATTCTGGAAAACTTAATAGCATCACGTTGCCGAAACAAAATCCGGCGACGGCTATTTTTTTGACGAGATTGTCTTTTTTATCCAGCGACTGTTTCTTTATTACATCCTGCAGGCTGATCAGCGGCTCGTAACCGATACGGTCAAGCGCTTCGACCACTTTATAAAGGCTGATCTGTTGATTGTCAAAACGTATGTTTACCTGCTTCCTTAAAAAATCTACACGGCTGTAATAGATCGCAGGGTTCACACGGTTCAATTGCTCAAGCAGCCAGATGCATGAGCTGCAATGGATATTGGGAATGTAAAAGGTTACAATGGTGAATTTGTCGTCCGAATAATCGACCAGGTCCCTTGCGATAGCCGGTTCTTTGAGGTAATCGAACCGTTTGCCTGGTTTTTCCTGTGTAGTGCCGGGATGCGCGTTATAAGAATAATAGTTGCACAACCCGCCTTTTGAAAGAATAGAATATACTTCGCGGCAGCCCTGGCAGCAAAATCTTTTTTCATCCAGCCTGATCTGATCATTTTCACAGTCGTTCCCGCAATGGTAGCAGGTGGTTTGTATTTGCATGTTAGCCTGTTTCATTCCTCGTTGTTGTTGTTTTCAAAAATGTGGGGTATCGGCCGGCAAAAGAATGACATGATGGGGGCGGAAAAGTGATCGTGGTCACTTTTTAGGGGCGTCATCATCAACCTTGCACAAGGTATATAAGCACTGATGTACTACCCGGGAATTACCAATAACGGGATGGAAATATGCCCCGCGATTTTTTGGGTATGACTGCCCGTTAATATTTTATCAAAAAACGAATGTTTACGATGCACCATGGCCAGTATATCCACATGCCCGAATTGGCAAAGCCAGTCGAGGCCTTTTTCTGGTCTTTCGCTTTTGACTATCCGGTAGTATATATTCGGATAGTCGGCTTTATTAGACAATTCAAGCAGGAAGTTTTCGATATTCTTCTTAAACTCATTAGTATCTTCTATCTCATTATAAACATGTGTCAGCAGCAATTCGGCGTTTAGCTTCTTCAATAGCGGGATCAGCTGAAATATTGCACCAAGGTCTTTTTCAGGCTCTGTGAAATCAGTCGCGAAAGCAACCTTCTTAATAGGAGCAGGCGCCGCTAAAGGTGGCACCAATAATAAGGGGCATATGGCGGCGTCGATCATTTTACGGCTGTGATTGCCGAATAAAAAGCTGCCGGGCCCGCCGCTGCCGTGTGTGCCCATTACAACCAGGTGGGCGTTTTGGTTGGCCACAACCTTGTTAATGATCTCGGGCACCGGCCCGTCTTCGCTTACACTGGCAACCAAAGGATGGAAACCGGTGCGACCGGCTGAATCCCGGAGAACATCTTCCAGTTCCTTTAACTCATCGGAGCTGTCTTTGAACAATTCTTCATACTCGTATTGCGGCCATACCGATGTACCTGCTTCGGGTATTTCGGCGGGCGCCATGAAGGCATTGCATAAGATCACATTCTCTTTAAGCTGCCCGGCAAGCTTAAACCCATATTCTACGGCGTGTCTTGCATTGGCCGAGAAATCTGTCGCTATTACGATATTTTTCATCTTATCAGAGTTTTAAGTTTTATCCTATTTTTCAGTGAGTGCGGACGGTGCGCCATACAAAGCCATTTCAAGGCGTTTATCCAGGTTATAAACATCTTTATAATCGATCAGCACACCGTCTGTTACTTCGCAGGTGAGGTAGACGATCTTGATAGGCACTGGCTTCCTGAAGGTGATATTTTTTGTCAGGTGAGATTTCATCGCGCGGTCCAGCACGGCGATCTTACTGCTATTATCGTCGTATTTTAATAATAACCCCGCAAGTTCCTGCGCTCTTTCCACCCGGATGCAGCTATGGCTGAAAGTGCGCACATCTCTCTTGAAAAATTGTTGTTCAGGCGTATCGTGCAGGTAGATATCGTATTCATTTTGGAAGCGGAACACGAGCTGCCCCAGCGCATTGTCGCAGCCATTCGACTGGCGGGCATAATACAGTTGCGGATTACGCTTTACCTGCAACAGGTTGGTTTTATTGGCCCTGATATAGTTACCGGCCCTATCGTAGATCGAAAAATGACTATTTTCCATGTAATCAACGTTTTTTAACGCTTTGGGTATTATTTCGTTAACAAGTATTTTTTGCGGTATTTTCCATTCGGGGAAGGTTGTAAAATAAGTAATGTTGCTGTTCAACGATGGTGTTTGAGCTGTCGTCTTCCCAACGACTACTTTAAATTCGTAAACCGTATCGAGTACATGCAGCTTCAGCATAAAGGCAGGAATGTTGATCTCTACATAGTTTTTACTGTCGATCTCGGCCCAGCGAAGGCGTTCCATGTTGATTGCGATCTTTCGCACCTCTGTATCGGGCACTTCGTAACAATCTTCCAGCTTTTGCCCTTTTAATATACGCATGCGGTCTTGCATCGCCTGGTATTGTTTACATTGTGGCTGCGCTTTGGCAATAGCGCTTATCAACTTAGACTGCTGTTTTGCGGCGGCCAAAGCGGTTTCGGCATGGAAAGGCAGCGCCAGGCCGTCATCTATCTTTTCCGCTGAATACAACGGATTGAGTTTTCCATAATGCAGGTTATTCATTAGGTTAATGAGCGCGTCCGTCAACAAAATATCAAACCGGGCCTTTTTATCATTACTGATCTTGCCGGGCTCTTCGATCATGGTATGCAGAGGATCATATAGTAATTCCTTTGGATGGTAATCATTGTGCGACAGGCCATATTGAAGCACGCAATCCAACGCCATCATGGCTTCCCAGGTTTGCTTCGTATTAGGTTGCCTTTCTACCCACGCGGCCTGGTAATTGCCCGGTTCATAAAACCTCTTCACTGATTTTGGATAATATAATATTGAGTTTATTTTTCCCGAAACCAGGTATTGTTGTATGAGCGCCGACACCGATGTATCCTTGCCCGAAAAGGCTTTTGGGCGGAGAACATTGCACGAAGCGAAACTTCTTAAAGCCCCGCCTAAAACCAGCACGAGCAGAACTACCTTAATTGTTCTGTTACTTAACGATAACGCCGTGGGATTTTTCATAACCTTAGCTTTTATTATCCAAAGTTCCCTGATTATAGCCATCTAAATAATGATCATGATCATATAATATCCTGATAGTGAACGGCCCGTTCAAGCAAAAAAAGACGCTCACGTGATTTTAATGCGGTGCCTTCATTGAGGGATATGATTGATTAATTTGGAAAAGTTCGCGGTAGTTTGATTCCCGGTTTTTGATATGCTTTCTGAACCAGGGAAAATATCTGTTTTTTAAGTTCCTTGTATTCGGAAAAAATATGGGTAACCATATATTCGAGCTTGATCTGCTTTCCCGACAGAAAAGTTACGTCCTCGGGAATAATGTCTTCCGACATCAATTCCAGCTGCCGGATCTGATCGTCAAGTGCGATTTCTAATTGGTTTTTATCTACCTCAAGTTTCATTAGATCATTGTTCAGCCCGATCACGGCTGCGCGATCATCCTTATATGCAAGGTTAAAAAAATGATTGTCCAATAAGGTTCGCAAAAACCCCATTTCGAATTTGTAAAACTCCAGGTCTGAGAGCCATTTACTGGCGATAACATGGTACTGAAGTGAGCGTGATGACATACTGGTAATACCTTCCATATTTGATGTGATATGGCATAAAGGTCGGACGCTATTCGATTGCGGCCGGTGACGGTCGTCACATCCAAAAATGATCGTCGTCAATTCTTACCGTGCCGGTGCATCCTGCTGTAAAACCACCTTTTTGCGAGTTCGGCGGATAAGAGATAAAACAATACGATCAGGGACATCCAGCCGTAATAAGAGAGAGGTAACCGAACAAAGCCAAGCCAGTTGGCTATTGGCAGCACGGGTATAAACAATACAAAGATCAATACGAGAATTGTAGCGATCGAGAGCAATTTGCCTGGCAGGCTTTTAAAAAATGGCAGCTTAGTGCGTACTACCAGCACGATCAGTATAGCTGAAATCACCGATTCGGTAAACCAGCCCGTTTGAAATGCCTTTTCTTTGGCGTGTATAAAAAAGATCAGTACGCCAAAAGTAAGGTAGTCGAAAATGGAACTTAGCAAGCCGAAAATGATCATGAAACGCCGGATAAAAGCCAGGTCCCACTTTTGAGGCGATTTAATATTTATATCGTCCACCCGGTCGGTCGCGATAGCCATCTCAGGAAAGTCGGTCAGCAGGTTGGTGAGCAATATTTGCTTGGGCAATAATGGCAGGAATGGCATGATCAGCGAAGCGCCGGCCATACTGAACATATTGCCGAAGTTTGCGCTCGTAGCCATGAAAATATATTTCATGGTGTTGGTAAATGTCTTCCGGCCCTCTATAATGCCATCGACAAGTACATCAAGGCTTCGGCTCAGCAAAACGATATCAGCGGCTTCTTTTGCCACGTCAACCGCTGTGTCTACCGAGATCCCAACATCCGCCATACGCAATGCCGGCGCGTCGTTAATACCATCGCCCATAAAACCCACGACGAAGCCGGCTCTTTTTAGAACGGCGATAATACGGTCCTTCTGATCTGGCTCTACTTCGGCGAAAATTTCGGTGCTTGCAGCCTTGTGCATTAATGCGGTATTATTCATTTTATGCAAGTCGGCTCCTTTCAAAATATTGGGATTTTTTAAGCCTACCTGGACAGCCAGGCTTTTAGCCACCAGGGCGTTGTCGCCAGTAATGATTTTCAGGCTTACACCCAAATCATTCAATTTTGCCATCGTAGCAGCAATGTTGGCTTTAGGCGGATCAAATAAGGCGATAAAGCCGAGGAATATCATTTGCTGCTCATCATCCCTGGTAAATTTACCGGGCGATTCAACGGCTTTATAGGCCACGCCCAGCGTCCGGAAACCATCATTGCTCAATTGCTGGTATTGCTTTAGTATTTCTTTCCTGTAATCGCCGATCTTAGTAATTCCTTTTGATGTTTCCGCCCGGTCGCAAATATCCAGCACCGCGTTTAAGGCGCCTTTGGTGATGGCTATATTTTCCTTTCCATCGGTCACCTGTATGGTAAGCCGCTTGCGGATAAAGTCATAAGGTATTTCGGCCCGAACTTTAAAAGATTTTGACGGGCCTTTGTACGATGTGCGTATAGCTGCATCAATAGGGTTGTGAAAGCCTTGTTGTAACGAAGCATTTAACCAGGCGTATTCCAGCACTTTCTCGCTATGAATCCCGGTGATATCGAGGGCGTCCTTTAGCGTCACTTTTCCTTCGGTGATGGTGCCTGTTTTGTCCGAACAAAGGATGTTCATGCTGCCGAAATTTTCAATGGACGAAAGCCGCTTTACGATCACCTTTTTTTTTGCCATGCGCCGGGCGCCTGTCGAAAGATTAACGCTGATGATGGCCGGTAATAGTTGAGGTGTAAGCCCCACCGCGAGGGCGAGTGAGAACATAAATGAATCTAAAGGAGGCCGATGCAGGTATACATTAACGCCAAAAATAATAATAACCAGCAGCAGCGTCATTTCCATCAGCAAATAGCCAAACCTGCGTATACCGTGTTCAAAATCTGTTTCGGGCGTTTTTGACTGCAAGCCTGATGATATTTTGCCAAACTCGGTATTTTTTCCCGTCTTGATCACCAGCACAGTAGCCTTGCCGCTAATGACATGCGACCCCATAAACACCGTATTACTCCTTTTTGAAAGTTGTGCCGCAGCATTAACAATCCCGGCCTGCTTTTCAACCGGGTATGTTTCGCCGGTAAAAGCTGCTTCATCAACAAATAGCTCTTGCGATTCGATGATCAGGCCGTCGCCGGGAACAATGTCACCCGCGGTTAAATACACGATATCTCCGGGAACAACGGCGTCAAGCGGTATTTCTATGGATTTTCCATTCCGTAAAGCAGAACAGTTCAGCCTAACCAGTTTCAGTAATTCTTCAACGGCATTGGCTGCGCCGTATTCCTGCCAGAAACCCATGATGCTGCTGATAAATACGATAAGCAATATAATAACAGTGTCTGTCACGTCACCGAGCCCGGCAGATAGCAATGCGGCAACGATAAGTAAAATAGTGATCGGGCTTTTAAATTGCGATAGAAACAGCAGTACGGCTGAAGTCCGCTCCTTTGATTTTATGGTATTAGGACCATAAAGTCTTAGTCGTGATGCGGCTTCAGCGCTGGTAAGGCCTTTCAAATCACACGCCAGCTTTTGCAGCGCGTCTTCTTTCGTGAGCTGCCAGAATTGTTCGAGACCTGAAGACTGCTGTTTTATATCCAAAACCTACAATAGAAATTTAACACGGAAAAATTATTGCCGGTACCGGGATCTGTTCGGGCAGGGTATCATTGATATTTTGCCCGAAGACCTCTTCGAAATGAAACCTGTGATTTGCAAAAGCAAGCAGATCTGCATGCAGCGTATTTACGATCACATCCATCGCGGCATTTAAATTTCGCTCTTTAATGTTATTAAAATAAATTTTATCATACTTGATTTTTGCTTTTACAGCATCGTCAAATAAACTCAAAGCATACTTGTCATCCAGGTGGGGCAAACCTTTAGCAGATAAATGCTCAACAATAAGATTGGCGTGGTATACCCGGGCAAGCTCGGCCAGGAACCGCATGATATGCTTTCGAAAGTAGCGCATATCGACGGCGTAAGCTATGTTTTCGAAATGCCTTTGCTGGTACTTCCCCGGTATCAGCAGCAGGGGGCAGGCCACGCGGTTTAATATCGACTGCACGTTGATCTGTATCAATGCGGAATGCGTAACATGAACGCTTTCCAAACCTTTCACCATTAACCATATATCCTTCCTGATCACCAACTCGCATATATTTTCTACGGTAAATTCCGAGGCATCTATATCGGAGATCACAGGCTTGAAACCGTTATTTTTTGATAAGCTATACAAATACCCGGGTAATCCGGTATTTGTCGCATTTTCGACTAAAGTATTTTCATGTTTTGTACTGATTTGCACCGGTACTTTTTCACCTTGCTTAAGAAGGTTTAAGATCAGGATATCTGCTTTAACCTTTTGAGCAATATTAACCGCAAACTCCGAGGCGTTAGCGGCTTCGGATGAATTGTCGTTAAACACGAGGATCGTTCTCATCGGCGGTTAATGAAAGAAGATGAATTTTCATAAAGTTGGTCAAAAATATACCTGATAAAAATGACGACGGTCATCAATAGAAATGATTATAAAGAATGTTTGCTGTCACAATTGCGCGTTTGGTTCTGTCCGTTCTCTTTATAGCAAAAGTAAAAGCGGGCAATTAGCCCGCTTTTACCGAAATTTAATCTAACAATTGTGGTATTATATATGTGCTGGTTATTTTAGGATCCACATCACACCATTGATGTCATCATTACCGGCATACTGGCTTTGCAACGCCGCATTGTAATTGGTCGTATTAGCCGTACGCTCGCTGCCGGGATATTGGAAGCGCCAGGCTATACGCCCGCCGTTTGCTGTACCCGGGCCGGTGGTAAAGTTCGGTATGCCTGTGCGGCGGTATGTAAAATACGATTCCAAACCGGCATGACGGAACAAGGCGAGGTATTTTTGCTGCAGGATCTGGGTGAGACCGGTAGCACCGCCAGCATATTTGATTGCGGCCTGGTTATAGTACGAGGTCCAGTCGGTATTGATGGTAAACGGATCGTAGTTACCCAGGTTGGTCACGTCTGTTGAGCCCGGGCGGTAAAAGAAAGCCGTGAACGAGCCGGTTGTCGGGATGCTGTAATAAGCCCATGATGCCTGGATGCCATTCACATAATGTGTCTCCGCGTTACCGGCGGCCCAACCGCGGTTCATTCCTTCAGCAATCTCAAATTCCTGTTCAGCATAGCCTATTTGAATGCTGGGTTCGCCCGTGTAGGTCGAATAATAGTGCTTTCTGTTGATAAACGAATATATCTGCAGACCGGCTTCAGCATACATCTGGCCAAGATCCTCGCCTGGATCGGCGCCGACAAATGAGGCGAAAGCTGTTGGACTTTGATGTAGGTCATCGACGTAATGACGTGCAGGTTCCGCAGTTACAAACACCCTTGGATCCTGGAAAGTCGTCAGCATTTTAATGTAAGTCTGCGACGTGTTTTGCCTTGAACCATTCTGACCGAAGTTATTAGGGTTCATGGGGTAGAAGTTGCTTGGCGCAACGAATACATATTGCAGGTTATCACCCGAATTTGCCATCAACGGGTATTTGGTTGGATTGTTAACAATAGCTGCAAACTGCCCGGGTACGTTCAGGTCGGGGTCAGCAGCTACTTTACTTAATTCGAGCAGCAACCTGATGTGATAGGCATTCACTGTTTTTTGCCATTGAGCCAAACTTCCGGCAAAATACATGTCACCCGCGATGGTTGTGGTCCCTTGTGATATCAGGGTGGTTATATCGCTGTTCGCGGCTTCAAGCCAGGCAAGGCACTGGATCATCACGGCCTTTTGCGTGTCATATTTTGGTTTCAGGTTACCCAGCCCCTGCAATGCCTGGGTCATGGGTATATCGCCCTCTTCCAGGCTCATCCTGCTGAAAAAATATGCCCTGAAGAACTTGCCCATGGCACTGTACGGATTAAGCGCAGCTTGCCCTGCGGCCGTTGCCTGCTGCTCCATTGAGATCACGTTCTTCAAAGTATTATAATAATTGTCGCCCGGGCCAAAGGCATAAGTGTTATTACCGTAATAGTTGTAATTGTAGATATAGTACTGGCACCATATTTCATCGGCGCCATCCGGGAAATCTACCATACTATTCAGCACGCCGTTAAACAGGAGTGATGCCGGCACCGCGGTGGCCACGTTGGAGTTTTTGGTGAAGCTCTCAAAATTCTTTTGACAACTGCTTACCGACAGCACCATTAGTGCTGGCAGTAAATAAAATCTAATTATCTTTTTCATGATCATATTCCCTATTTGAATTAGAATGAAAGTTTCAGGTTAATACCGTAGCTGCGCACCGACGGCGACTGTAAACCCGTAAGGCTTGTGCGCGAGTTGGCGTATTGGTCAAGGTCAACGTCTTTAAACTTTGAATCCCCGTAGAAATACAGCAGGTTGCGGCCGTATATCGACGCGGAGGCTTTGGTTATAAAGGTTTTTTGCAACCATTTTTGAGGGAAATCATAGCCGACGCTTACTTCGCGCAGCTTTGCGTAAGTTTTGCTCATCAGGTATGCCTCGGTAACATTGTAATATTCGCTCGCATATTCCTGCACCAACGCCGGGGTTGCATTTGGTGCAAATTGCATTTGGCCGTAGTTTAATACCTCGCCTGTGGCCGAATTATAGTTCGGCGCTACGCCATTTGATATTTGTACACCCGGGCCAATATAGCTGCCTTTGTAGTTCGGGTCGGGCTGCTGGTTATTTGCCGGGTAATGCAGCCAGTCCTGGTAACGGGCCGCCCCCAGGGCACCTTCGGCTGTAAGGGCGTTAGAGCCACCGCGCATAGTTTTATTGAAAACATAGTCGCTGGTTACCCCGCCTACTGAGCCGTCAAACTGGAAGCCCATGGTCCAGCTCTTATATCTTAAATTGTTAGAGAAGCTCCAGGTCCAATCCGGATCAAGGTGGCCGAGATATTGCAATACAGGGTTAACCACTGGCTCACCGGCTGAATTATAGATGATCTGGCCGCCGGGAGCCCTTACGAATTTGGTTCCATATAACTTATCCACGCGGTCGCCAACGTGGAAGAAGTTGTTGTAAACCGTTTGGCCCGGAGGGAGCTCTTTATACACTTCTTTGTAAGTCGACCAGTTCACCAGCACATTCCATGTAAATCCACCGGCATCCCTTATCGGCGTGCCGCTCAATGATATTTCATAACCCGTCTTTTGGGTTTTCAGCGCGTTCAGGAACTCTGTCGTATACCCTGTAGACGTTGAAATATCATTTTTCAATATCTGCGGGCCGTCAGTATATTGGAAGGCTGTTGCCGATAGTCCTAACCTGTTTTGAAGGAATTTGATATCAAAACCTTCTTCGTAGTTTACGCGGGTGGATGTTTTGATGCCGTTCTCATACAAGTAGTTGGAGTTATAACCTGCAGCCACGCTATTGTATGGTTTGCTGATGGTATAGAAAGTATTCAGCGAATAAGCCGGACCGTTGTACGGTGTTGAATAAACGCTGCCATAATTCAGGGGGTTCAGGAACAATGGATTAACATTCGGGTTGCCCGATACAGTTTGTCCGCTGAACGCTGTGATGGTATTAAACGGGGTTGGACCGATTGTCGGGCTGGTATCATCCGAACGCACGTTGGAAAATGACGCCCTTGCTTTCAGGAATGAAATAAAATCAGGCAACTTGATATAATCTGAAAGTACCGTAGCTGCTGACAGGCTTGGATAATAATAAGTGGTTACATTTTGAAAGGCTGACGACTTATCTACACGGCCTGTGCTCGATAAGGTTAGATACTTGTTAAAAGTGAAATCGACGGAATAGTAACCGCTCAATACATTCATATTGGAATCAAAGCTGGCAGCCTGTACCGGGTTTTTCGAGTTGGAAAAAGCATAGACGTCCGGAACGTTCAGGTAATCAGTCGATACCCAGGTCGATTCATATTTAAAGTTCCTGAAGTTACCGCCGATCAATCCTGAAATATTAACAAACTTTTGAATGCTGTAATCAAAGTTCAGTTTCAACTCCGTGTTGTTTTCGTAAAGATCGCGGTGATCTTCGCGGTAGTCGCCCTGGTTGCCTTCGCGGCCGTAGGGGTGTGCCGAATACGGCATATCTTCGGTTTGTAACAGGTTGTAGACATCTATTTGCGATTTAAGATCGACGTTCAGGTGACTATCGATCTTATAGTTACCGGCAACATATCCATAAACGTCGTCCTTATGATGCCCGCGGGTCCATATCTCGGTCAGGAACCAAGGGTTGTGATAACGGGTATATTCCTCAAAATTCGAAGCTACGCCTACTTTGCCAGGCTGCCATATCGCCTTAATATCAGGCGCATTCACGTTCCAGTCGGCGCCCGTCCATATCGCCATGTTGTAGATAATACTATTCGGACCGTATTGCACATCCGGGAAATCGTCAGTGCTCTGCCTGTTGAAGTTTACGCTGCCTTCAAATTTCAGCCGGGGCGTAGGGTTGAACGCCGCATAAAAGTTAACGTTGGCTACATCCAGGTATTGAAACGGGATATAGCTGTTCTGATGTTGCTGCGATACGGAAAATCGGGTGGTGTAAGTATCGCCGTTAGCAGTCAGTGCTATATCATTATTGGTTTGAAAACCTGTTCTCAGAAAGTTGGCCAGGTTATTGGCGCCACGGGCGGTCCATGGGGTTCCCTGGCGCACGCCGTTCACTATGGGGCTGTCATACTGAGGTATCGACTGCCCGTTGAAATAAGGACCCCAAACATCATAGTCGCTATCCACACCGCCCGGTGCGCCACCTTTACCATCCACAAACTGGTAATAAGTGTTTTCACCGGGGCCGAATGAATGCTGCACTCTTGGAAATGCCACAAACCCCTTGTTCATCACTGTACTGCTGTTGATGTCCACGGTGAGGCCTTTTTTATTGGCTTTCCCTTTTTTGGTGGTGATCAGGATGGCGCCGTTTGCCGCGCGGTTACCGTAAAGCGCTGCGGCTGCGGGGCCTTTGAGCACGGTGTAAGTCTCAATGTCATCAGGACTCAGGTCGAACGTGTCTGAGTTGATCGGCAGACCGTCAACCACATACAGCGAAACGGTATTACCGCGGATGGTCACATTAGGTGTTCCCAGAATTTCCGAAGTGGAGCCTATAGACAGGCCCGCCACCTTGCCGATAAGACCGTTAACCGGGTTAGGATCGCGCGCTGTGGTCAGCTGATCGCCATTTACGGTTTGGGTTGAATAACCGATGCGCCGGGTTTCCTTTTTTACGCCCAGTGCCGTTACTACAACTTCGTTCAGGTCTTTGTTGTCGGCTTTCAACACTACATCATAGACCGTTTGATCGGTAATTGTTACCTGTTGTGCCTGGTAACCAATAAATTTAAATGTAAGTACCTGTCCTTTTTGTGCGGTGAACAGGAACCGCCCGTTTTCGTCAGTTACGGTACCTTTTGTTGATCCGTCGAGTGTGATCGTCACGCCTGGCAAGGGCTGATGATTCTCATCGGTCACGGTGCCTCCGATTTTTACCTGCGCAAAGGCGAGAGCAGGCAACAGGCAGTATAGTAGGAATACTATCCCTGCCCTAAGCTGTTTGTAAAGCTGGTCCATTTGACTAATTTTTTTGAATGATGGTTGAAAAATTTCGACAGCAATACTAAACTTTGTTTATTACCACTAAACTAAGGGAGCATTAACTCTGCTTTACCATTCCGTTGATGAAATGTTAAGCGGACAGGAAGTCAGTAACAGATATTTGACAAGCGTTTCATATTAATTTAACGCCTGCCGATGGATAAGGTGGTTAACGGCTAATTGCTTTAGCCAATCGATGTTTTCTACGGGAATATCAGTTTCTTTCGCAAGGTCATCCCATTCGCGCATTTTAATAATGAGGTCGGCATTGGGGGTCGCTTCGAAAGCTTCGGCCTCTTTCGCATTCATACGGCCGCCCTGGAATTCCAGCGTTGCGCGGCTGGCCGGCGAAAGCTTATCATAATATTCAGGGTATTTGTAAGTCAGGTAGCGCTTAGCGATCACATGGCTTTTTACCAGGTCGGCAATGCGGCGGGAAAAGCCGCGGCTCATTAGGTAGTCGGCGCCCAACTGTTCGTGGTCCATGTTTCCGAAACCATCCATACTGTCAGCTTCGCCGCCTGCCGCGCAGAGATGGCCGATATCATGGAAAAATGCAGCTAATACCACTTCATCGTCATAGCCTTCAATCTGCGCCAATGCCGCAGCCTGCGACATGTGTTCCAGTTGCGATACGGGTTCTCCGATGTAATCCTCATCGCCATGAAGCTCATATAACGAGAATACTTCTTTTACAATTTCCTGCGGCGAAGAGGCTGATAAATTCATAACGATATTCTTACAATTACAAATCTAAATATGCCGTTATTAAACGAGTATTAACCAAACGTAATTTCATTGAAGTTTTTGCAAATAAAAATTAACATATATTAATAACATTTAATTTGCTTGCGAAATATCAATATCTCTAATTTGCAGTGCTAAACCTACTAACTATGGAAGAGGACGTACTGATACAGATCAGTAACCGTATCAAAGAACGCCGGCGCGAACAGAATATCACCGTACAGGAACTGGCATCACGCGTGAACGTGAGCAAAGGACTGATATCACAGGTGGAGAACAGTCGTACCATTCCGTCGCTTATTGTATTGATAGATATTATCAAGGCCCTGGATATCGACCTGAATGAATTCTTTAAAGATATACGCAGCCGTACGCAGCAAAACCCGATACTTATTAAAAGAAAGGAAGAATATGAATGCTTTGAAAAAGAGCACGCGATAGGGTTCAATTATCAGCGGATATTCACCCGCTACGTTTCACACTCGACCATCGATATTGTGATCCTTGAGCTTGAACCGGACGCCGAACGGCCGCTGGTAGAGACTGAGGCATTTGAATATAAATATGTGATCAGCGGCGACGTAGATTACCAGTTTACCGATCACCGGATATCGCTGCACGAGGGTGATTCGATGCTGTTTAACGGCCGGATAGCGCATACGCCAAAAAATATGGGGAAAACCAGGGCGAGTTTATTGGTGGTTTATTTCTTTGAAGAAAAAACCGGTCTCGATATCCCTGACCTGGCATAATTGCTTTCCCCGGTGCATTGTAATTTCATAGCTTAATCATAAATTAACGCAAATTTGGTTTGGTATTAATAAACTAAATTTAGTATTGCTAAACATTTACGTGAATATTTATGAGTATAAAATTAGTGGTTTTTGATATCGCGGGCACTACGATCCAGGACGAGACAGGGGTTATGGAAGCTTTTCGTTCAACTTTAAAAAAAAACGGCTACGACGTGCCGATGAAGGAAGTGGCGCAGGTAATGGGTTATAAAAAAATTGAAGCGATAGCCATATTGCTGGAAAACAACGAGCCCGACAAATCGAAGATCACCCCTGAAAGAATCGGGACCATACACACTGATTTTGTGAACCACATGATCAGTTTTTATCAAAATTCACCGGCAATAGCAATTTTTCCGCAGGCCGAGGACACTTTCAGGAAACTGCATGACTGCGGTATAAAAGTAGGTTTGAATACAGGCTTCACGCGTGCTATCGCCGACACCATCATCAATCGGTTACAGTGGCAGAAAAAAGGCCTGGTAGATTACCTGATCGCATCGGACGAAGTTGAAAATGGCCGCCCGCATCCGTATATGATCAACAAAATGATGCAGGCGTTCGGCATAATCGATCCGGCTGAAGTGGCGAAGGTTGGCGATACCGAAGTGGACGTGCGCGAGGGGCAAAACGCGGGCTGCAAATATGTGATCGGTATAACCACCGGGAGCTTTACCCGCGAGGAACTGGAGCTGTACCACCCAACACATATTATTGACGATATTGCAGAGGTAATCGATATTGTAACCCATTGATCCATGGAAAAATTGCGCGCCAGGGTTGCCAGATGGCCTTACGGTTTGGTGTCGGTACTTGCCGCTATCTCGGCGTTTGGCGCTTACACTTCCATGTATGCCTTTAGAAAAGGTTTTACTGCGGGCACTTTCGCCGGCAGCCAGTATTTTCATATTGACTACAAGGTTTGGCTGGTGATAGCACAGATCATTGGCTACACCGCCAGTAAGTTTTACGGCATCAAGTTTATTGCTGAACTAAAACCGGGTCAGCGTGCGAAAAATATTTTGCTTTTGATCGGCGCCGCATGGCTGGCGCTGCTACTCTTTGCTATAACACCCGCACCGTATAACATCATATTCCTTTTTATTAATGGCTTCCCGCTGGGCCTTATCTGGGGCTTGGTTTTTGGATATTTGGAAGGACGAAAATCGACCGAATTCATGGCTGCGGTGCTGTCCATCAGTCTTATTTTCGCATCAGGTTTTGTGAAGACGGTGGCGTTGACTATAAAAGCTTTTTTTCATCTGAGCGACTACACTATGCCTTTTTTTACCGGTGCGCTGTTTGTTCTGCCTTTGCTATTGTTCGTTTTCTTTCTCGAACTGATGCCGCCTCCAACCGAAGAGGACGTGCGACTGCGTACCAGGCGCCTTCCGATGGATGCAGCGGAGCGAAAAAGATTTCTGAAGCGCTTTATGCCGGGCATAATATTTACGCTTGTTATTTATGTGCTGCTAACCGTCATGCGGGATGTTCGTGACAATTTTGAAGTGGAGATATGGAGGAGCTTTGGCGTTAAGGACAGGAATATTTTTACCGAGATCGATTCGATCATTTCGATAGCCGTACTTGTAGCCATTAGCCTGCTTATACTGATCAGGAATAACCTAAAAGCGTTCAGCATCATTCACGGTGTGATCATCTCCGGCTGTCTGCTCATAGGTATTAGCACAATACTGTTCGCACTGAATTTGATCTCGCCGATGGTTTGGATGACTTTTGCCGGTTTGGGCTTGTACCTGGGGTATGTACCCTATAATGCTGTTTTTTTTGAACGTTGGCTAGCCTCATTTCACTATAAAGGCAATGTGGGTTTCCTTATTTACGTAGCCGACTCTGTAGGTTACCTTGGGAGCGTAAGCGTATTGCTGGTGAAGGAGCTCGGACATCCGGACGTCAGCTGGGGTGCGTTTTTCAAAGAAAGTGTGATGATCGTGGCCGTTATCGGCGGCATCAGCGCCACGCTGTCACTGTTATACTTCCGGCGGTTAGCACGCAAAGACCGGCCAGGCGAAAAAAAATCGACGTTAAATATTTTACCTGTATGACACAGCCATCAGCTATCGTAATAGGTGCCGGGATCGTCGGCCTGGCAACCGCAAGAGCGTTGGCCGTGCGCGGATACCAGGTCACCATTTTTGAAAGGAACGAAAGGGCGGTTGGTGCGTCCATACGCAATTTTGGGATGATATGGCCCATTGGCCAGGCAACAGGGCCGATGTATGAGCGCGCCATGCTTTCGCGAAGTATCTGGAAACAGCTTTGTACCGAAGCTGACATTTGGCACGATGAGGTTGGCTCGCTGCATTTAGCTTATAATGACGATGAACTGCAGGCGATAAAAGAATATGTTGAGGCAAACCGTCTAGACCGCGATTGCGCATTGTTGAGCCCGGAGCAAGCCCTGGAAAAATCCCCCGCGGTAAATATTAACAATCTGAAGGGTGCACTGTGGAGCGGTGACGAAATGATCGTCGAATCGCGCGTAGCCGTAGGGCAGGTAGCGGCATGGCTCGCCGAAAAATACGGGGTGAAGTTTCATTGGAAAACGGCCATCAGTCGTGTGAAGCATCCGGCGGTTTACAGTGGCGATCGTGAATGGAATGCCGATGAGATATTTGTTTGCAGCGGCATCGACCTGGAAACGCTTTATCCTGAGTTGTTCGCCTCTGCAAACATACAGCAGTGCAAATTGCAAATGATGAGGCTGGTGGCGCAGCCCGGCAATTGGCGCATTGGCCCGTCACTGTGCGGTGGCCTTTCCATGATCCACTATCCCGGCTTCCAGGTGGCTGAATCGCTGCCAGCATTGCGCAAACGCTATGAACAGCAATATGCCGAATACCTGAAATGGGGCATACACGTGATGGTATCGCAAAACGGTGCGGGTGAGCTGACCATCGGTGATTCGCACGAATACGGAAAAGTGCACGACCCCTTTGACAAGGATTTTATTAATAAATTGATAACCGAATACTTACACACTTTTGCCAATTTTAAGGACTGGCAGTTGCTGCAATCGTGGCACGGCCTGTATGCCAAAATGATGGATGGCCGCACCGAACTCATACTACAGCCCGAAGACGGCGTAACCATCGTCAACGGGCTGGGCGGCAACGGCATGACGCTGTCTTTCGGTTTATGCGAACAATATATCGCTGCGCGATAAAGGGTTATACGTTTGACGTAATACGTATTTTCCTGAATCATGTATATTAAAACCTATAAAACTTAAAACGTACCACGTAAAACGTATAACCAAAATGAACGATTCAAGACGTGATTTTCTTAAAAAAGCGGCTCTTTTAGCAGGCGCAACCAGTCTGGCTAATTTTTTGCCACCCTCTATCCAAAAAGCGTTGGCCATTAACGCGGCTGAAGGGAGCACCTATTTAGACGCCGAGCATATTGTTATCCTGATGCAGGAAAACCGTTCGTTCGATCATACTTATGGTACGCTGCGTGGTGTACGCGGCTATAATGATCCGCGGGCCATCGATCTGCCCAATAAAAATAAAGTTTGGCTGCAAACCAACGCCAAAGGTGAAACCTATGCGCCCTTCCACCTCGATATCAAGAATACCAAAGCGACCTGGATGAATTCTCTGCCGCATTCCTGGTCGAACCAGAGCAACGCGCGCAATGATGGACGGTTCGATAAGTGGCTTGATTCCAAACGGTCGGGCACAAAAGAGTATGCCGATATGCCCCTGACCATGGGTTATCATACCCGCGAGGATATCCCCTTCTATTATTCGCTGGCTGATGCCTTTACCGTTTGTGATCAGAACTTTTGCTCAGCGCTGACCGGCACTAACCCTAACCGCCTTTATTTCTGGACCGGGACGGTCCGCGCTGAACAGAACGAGGATTCACGAGCGATGGTTTGGAACGAAGATATGGACTATGGTACGCTCAACTGGACCACTTATCCCGAGCGGCTGGAGCAAAATGGCATATCGTGGAAATGCTACCAGAATGAGGTCGCTATCGATACCGGTTTTGATGAAGAAGGTGATTTTTGGTTGTCGAATTTCCAGGATAATGCGCTGGAGTTTTTCGGCCAGTACAATATCAAACTTTACAAAAAGCACCTTGCTCAACTGGAGGTACGATCAAAAGAATTGCCCGGCAAGATCGAAGCACTCCAAAATAAGATAGCCGCCCTGCCCGCTGATGACGCGAATGCCGCGCACATGAAGAAGCAATTAAAGGAGATGCAGGAATACCGGGCATTGGTAGAGAAGGATCGGCAGACATATCATCCTGAGCAGTTTGATGCATTATCAGACTTTCAGAAGAACTTACATCATAAGGCATTTGACAATAATGAAAACGATCCGCATTACCGTACGCTCGAGGAACTGGCTTATGACGACAATGGCACGAAGCGAACCTTGAAGATACCCAAGGGTGACGTGCTGCATAATTTCAGGCAGGACGTTGCCAACGGCAAACTGCCTACGGTATCCTGGGTGACTGCCCCCGAAAGTTTTTCGGATCACCCAAGTTCGCCGTGGTTTGGCGCGTGGTACGTCTCTGAAGTGCTGGATATCCTTACGCAGAACCCGGAAGTGTGGAAGAAGACCATCTTCATCCTGGCCTATGATGAGAACGACGGTTATTTCGATCATGTGCCGCCGTTCATCGCACCGCATTCACACAAAGAAGGCACCGGTAAGATATCGGAAGGAATGGACACTCGCCTTGATTTTGTGACGATAGAGCAGGAGCAGGCAAGACACGATTTCCCCGAAAAATATCACAGGGAAGGACCAATTGGTCTTGGTTTTCGCGTGCCGCTGGTGATCGCCTCGCCCTGGACCAAAGGCGGCTGGGTGAATTCGGAAGTTTTTGATCATACTTCTACGCTGCAGTTCCTCGAAACTTTCCTGGAAAAGAAAACCGGCAAAAAGATCACGGAAACCAACATCAGCCCATGGCGTCGGCTGATATGCGGTGACTTGACATCGGTATTCCGCCCATACCACAGCGATGCGATTCCCTCGCCTGAGTTTGTTAAGAAAGATGCCTTTATCGAAACCATCTACAACGCCAAATTCAAGAAGCTGCCGGATGATTTTAAGTTGATGAATGCTGAACAGGCTAGACAGTTCAACGCCAACCCGCATGCACAGATGCTACAGCAGGAAAAAGGGACCAAAACATCCTGCGCGCTGCCCTATGATATACACGTGGATGGCAATTTGAGCATAGACAAAAAATCGTTCGAGATTACATTTGGCAATAGCGATGCGCTTTTTGGTAAAGCGACTGCCGGAGCGCCGTTCAATGTTTATGCACCGGGCGGGGTCAAACAATTGGACGGTAAGATGGAAGCCTTGCGTGCCTGGGCATACGCTGTAAAACCCGGCGATAAAGTAAGCGACAGCTGGCAATTAGCCGACTTTGAAAACGGTCACTACCACCTGCGGGTGTATGGGCCGAACGGTTTTTACCGCGAGTTTGCAGGAAATAACCAGGATCCTGATATAGAGATCCAGTTCGAGCCGCAGAAAAATGCGATGGGCAAAGGGCTGACGGGTAATGCGGTGATAAAGATCACCAATAATACCAGGCAGGAACAACACGTCAGTTTAAGCGATAATGCCTACAAAAGTGGTAAACAGGTTAAAAATATCCCTGCGGGAAAAACGGTAATGATTGTTCCCAATCTTCTAAAAAACCATAACTGGTATGATGTAAGCCTCATGGTACAAGGAAACGACTCGTTCGCTAAAAGATATGCAGGGCGAATAGAAACAGGGCGCCCGACCGTCAGTGATCCATTTATGGGTAGAGTAGTATAGTAAGCGGTATACTGCGGTTATATTTTAGATATAGAAAAATTAAAGCCCCTCTAATTGCTTAGAGGGGCTTTGTGATCCCGCTGGGACTCGAACCCAGGACCCCAACATTAAAAGTGTTATGCTCTACCGGCTGAGCTACGAGATCATCTTTGACGTTTCCGTCAAAAGTGGTGCAAATATAGGGTTATTAGATTTAGTCCGCAACCAGTTTTTTAAATAATTTTTGAAGGGATATTTAAGGCTTAATTGTCAGTTATTTAAGGTTTAAAAATGCCTATTCTACCTCTGTCTCCGGCTAGAAGTACTAGTTTACCTTTCCTGGCTTTTCGGCAGACGTTGTAGCTGGCAGCATCAATTTTAGTCCAGGTTTTGCCGTCATCAGTTGTGATATTGCTTCCGGGAGTGCCTGTCGATAGAAAAGTTTTGCCGGAAATGTACTCCACGCAGGATTGAAAACCGGAAGGCCCCTTTGATGGGAGGGTGTCTGTGCTCACATTGTAGGCAACAGAGTCGGCTTTTTTATCGTTGGCGTAATCGCCTCCTACAATAATTGCCGTAGTATCACCAACGGCGAAGGAAAAAATTCCCTGGCTCGCTTTTCCGTAGACCAATGGGCTATCCATGTAAATCCAACTGGTATCCTTTGGTGAATCATGAGCCACGATGCGGGAATGTGTGCCGCCTGTTACGATCCCTATTGATGTATCCAGGGCGATCCGCAAACAAGTTCCGCTTGCCGCAAATGCTGCCTCACCCGGCAAAGCATCCGGCGGATTTTTAAACGGGTGCCAGGTTTCGCCGCCATCATTAGTTTCCATAAGCACGAACTTTCCTTTTATTGGATCGCCTAAAACCAAACCATGTTTGGGCGTATCAAAATCCATGGCATCGAAGAAGTAGGCGGTATCGGTGTTTTTGTATTTTTCCTGCCATGTTTCGCCGCCGTCGGTCGTTTTTAATACCAGGGCAGGGGTACCCGAACTCACAACGATAGCCACTTTAGATGAGAATGCTTCTATATCCCTGAAGTCCGCTTTTTCAAAACCTTTCACCTGTTTCCAATCCCAGGTCTTGCCGCCATCATTGGTTATCGCAATAGTTCCTTTGCTGCCACTTATCCAGGCGGTGTTATCATCAATAACCGATAAGCCTCGTATACTGGTTGGCTTATCCTGTTGCAACACCTCGATGTGCTGGGCCTTTGTCGAAACAGCAATTAATACCAAAAGACAAATTAGGATCAGCTTTTTCATTTTACGCGAGTCCATACTTCCGAGCGGCCAAATAGCGATATGCCAATATAGCCCCTTATTTTGAGTTTGTTGCCCTCCAGGGTCATTTTACAGCTATAAGTTTTGCCGTTTTTTGGATCATAGATAGTACCGTCGTCATAAACATTGTCCTCGTCATACACAAAATCCTTCAATAACTCTAAACCCCATTCGGGCTGCGAACGAAGCTTCTCGTCCGGGTTGTTTTTATCCGTTTTGGGCTTCCCGTTTTCATCATTGGGGAATTTTATCCAGTCGAGCTTGCCGTAATATTTGTTACCCCGCTTATAGATCAGGATATGGTCCTCGCCGCTCGGGTTTGCCCATGAGCCTAAAATAGCGTCGGCTTTTTGGGCAGAAGCAACATAGCTAATGGCAATAAGCAATATGGTGATTAGAGAATACCTTCTGATCATTTTTCGGTAAATTGGTTAGCGCGAAGTTAACCTTTACCCCGTGGTTTACAAAAAATAGCAAGGAGTAATGTTAGTGAAGAGTGCCCAGGACGAGATTCGAACTCGTACAACCTTACGGATGCCACCCCCTCAAGATGGTGCGTCTACCAATTTCGCCACCTGGGCCTTTTAAGCATAAAGTCTTAAGATCCTGGTGTAGAACTTAAGACTTTCGACTTGATGGATGTGCCCGAAGAGAGACTCGAACTCTCAAGAGACAATTCTCAACGGCTTCTGAGACCGCAACGTTTACCAATTTCGCCATCCGGGCTTCTGAAATCAAAGGCCGAAATGAATCGGCCCTTTTGACTTCGAGGCTGCAAATATAAATCTTTCGATCATATTGCTCAAAAATAAAATGAAATCTGCCCGGATATGGCGTGCAAATCAGGTAGTAGCCTGGTATTCATGCTCATAGTACCATTGTAGCAGGTATACGCCGTCCGACCAGGTCAGCTTACCGTCAGCCGCAACCTGGGCTACCAGCACGGACAAGCTATGCAAGAATGGAGCTTGAACATCGGCGTCGAGACCCTGCAGGACTTTTACGGCACATTGTGTAATAGCGGCTGGATCGGTAAGGCCGCTACAACTATCCGCCAGTTTTAGTTCGGTTAAAATTTGGGGTAATTTGGCGCGCAGCCAGTTTTTGATCTCGTCATCAATATCACCGGGGTTAATGGCCGTCAAAACATCCGCGACGGGAGAATCGACAAAAGTTTTAATGTTTTGGGTAACTGTTACGCCGATATGTATGGCAGTTTTTAGTTCTGAGGGAATACCTGCAAAGAGGGATTTTATTTCTGTCCAGATCTTGGTTAAAAAGGATTGTAAACTCATGTGTTTAATTATTGATTTAGTGAATTATTGAATTAGTGATTTTAAGTCGGGAAGTCCGAAAGATGAGTTTTCCGTGAGTCCGAAAGCCGGTCAAAGTCCGTCATATTTAGCTTCCGGACTTTCCGACTTATGCGGACTTTCGGACTATAAGCACCTGCTTAATTCTTTGATTTGATCTCATCTACCTGCCGCTGCAAAACGGTGACCGGACCCGTTTTTAAAATTAAATATCCGGTCAGAATTGTTGTACGACTTTACTCTGGCTGTCAATTGCCACGAGGTGGAATATATGTTCAGCGCGTCCCTTAAAACACCTGATTTGATATTGGGTATATCCTGTCCGACTATGGTAATTACCTGTTTTGGTTGTTCATAGGCCAATTTGAATAGTACCTGGATGATAGCAAATGTCTTCCCGGAATTCGTGCCCCCTTGATTAACTATAATATGGGCGGTAGCGTTATAGTTTTCTTCAAATAATATTGATGCCTTATAGACCTTAGCCATGTATTGGTATTTGTAAAAAGATTTTAGTTAACTTTATGCGAACAAAAGCCTGAATGCTATGCGTCGCTTTTATTGCTTTTACCTTTTCATATTTGTATCATTATTATTCGTCGCGTGTAAGCCGGATAAGAACAATTTAGCTCCGTTACAAGCATCGCAGAAGATGATTGTTGGTACATGGACGTTACAACAAGAGCGGTACACTCAATATGTGGATGGCCAGAAGCAGGTGGATACAACGCTTAACGCTACGGAGTACAACCGTGCCTATGTGAAGTTCAATGGTAATGGTTCCTTTAGCAGCGCCGGCGTTTATGCATCTCCAAACTCAGGCAGCCTGAGCGGAGGGCTGATGAATGCAGCCGATTCAACATCCGGGACATTTACTTTCACCGGTTCTGCATTAAGTCTGTCGGAGCCGATAGCCGGTTTGGCTACGGGGGCAACGTTAACCGCTATAAGCGTATCATCGGCGCCGGTAATAACTCCTGTTTCGCATTCAGTATCTATCATCCAGCTGACATCTCAATCATTAAAAATACATACGGAATATATTTATACCTACACGGTAAATAATTTGTCGCAAACCTATAAAATGGATGACGACTATTATTACGCCAGGTACCTATAACACTACCTCTTTTTCGGATGATGCCGGTTTAAGATCAGGTCGTCTAACCTCGAACTGTAATACGTTGTCGCTTTCCTCTTCGGCAGCCTTTTCGGTTACCCTGTTGTTCCAGCCCAGGCTCTTCAGCATAAATATTGCGCCCGCTGATGAAGGCATGTGAAGTTTCTTTTCGTATTCGGCTATAATGCGCAATATGCCTCGTTTAAGCTGATCTGCAAACTCGCCGTTTGCTTCGTAGTATTCAAATTGTTGCTTACTGTTAAAACCCAGGAAATACAGGAGCCCGGACGCGGTCGGCGGCTCAGGTTCGCGTTCAGTTATTTTTACCGGGCACCGTTTCACAATCCCGTCTTCGCCCTTTGCTTTTCTGCGCAAAGTTCGTGTACTTCCCTGGATATGAATAAAATACTGTGTAATTAAATGGTTGATCTCATCAGGCGATGAGAACATAGGTTTAGTTGAGCACATAAATGATTGAAATGCCATTTGGCATAATGGAATAATCAAAGTTACTAATATTTTTAGTTTTATGCAAATTTATTATGAAAATATTTACTAAATGACTGAAGTTTTGCTGGTTAATTTCAATTGCATTTGTCATCACTGAATAATCTTTAAACTTAATTGGAACGATTATTCCAGAATGTGTTTACATTTGCGGAACGATTATTCCAATAATAAGAAATTAAGCAAGAAGTAAAATGAAACCATCATGAGTCACAATAAAAAAAAATTAAACATGACTCATGATACCTTCATTACCATTAAAAAACAAATTATCAAAATGAAAAAGTTAGAAAACAAAGTAGCGGTTGTAACAGGAGCTTCAAAAGGCATTGGGGCCGGTATTGCAAAAAGCCTGGCCGCTGAAGGTGCTTCGGTGGTTGTGAATTATTCGTCAGCTAAAGATGGGGCAGATAAGGTAGTAGCTGAAATTACTGCAAACGGGGGTAAGGCTATAGCCGTTCAGGGTGATGTATCCAGGACGGCTGATATAGACCGCCTGTTTGCCGAAACCCAAAAAGCTTTTGGCGCAGTAGACATCCTGGTGAACAATGCGGGGGTTTACAAATTTGGCGGGATAGAAGAAATTACTGAAGATGAGTTTCACCGTCAGTTTAACACCAATGTACTTGGGCTGCTATTGGCCACACAGGGTGCTGTGAAGAACTTTGGCGTTAATGGTGGCAGCGTCATCAACATTGGCTCTGTTGTTAGTCGTATTACGCCCGTCGGTAGTTCCATATATACAGCTACCAAAAGTGCTGTAGATGCTGTTACCCACGTATTATCAAAAGAATTGGGTCCGAAAAAGATCCGCGTGAATTCCATTAATCCGGGAGTGATTGAAACCGAGGGCACCCATACGGCTGGTTTCATTGGTAGTGATTTACAAAAGTGGGCAGAGCAGACCTCCCCGCTTGGCCGTATTGGTCAGCCGAACGATATCGCACCGGTTGCAGTATTCCTGGCATCTGATGATTCAGCATGGTTAACCGGCGAGACCATATTGGCCGGTGGCGGAGTAAGGTAATCCTCCAATTAAAATCATAAACTAAAAAATAATAGCTTTGCCTTACACGGGCAAGGCTTTTCTGTTATGGCAAGGACCAAGGATTTTGATGAGAATAAAGTGTTGACGAAAGCTGTGAACCTTTTCTGGCTAAAGGGGTATAATGGCACCTCTATGCAGGACCTCGTGGATGGATTGGGAATTAGCCGGTCGAGCCTGTATGATACCTATGGTGATAAGCATACGCTGTTTCTTAAGTCGCTTGAAAATTATAAGAAAGCGGTATCGGCCAAAATGGAAGCGATTGTCGGTGGAGCGAACTCGGCAAAGGATGCGGTGAAGATGTTGCTTGAATTTATAATAGGTGAACTTTTAAGCGACAAAGAGCATAAAGGCTGTTTTTTGGTGAATGCAGCTGTTGAAGTTGCACCGCATGACCCGGAGGTGAACAAGATCATTTGCCAGAGCGATAGGGAAGTGGAGGAGTATTTTTTCCAGGCCATCAAAAATGGGAAGGAAAAAGGTGAGATCGTCAATAAACAAGATCCGCGAGCGCTGGCCGGTTTTATCCTTAACAACATAAAGGGCGTGCGTGTCACCGCGAAATCTGTCAACGATAAAAAACTCTTCGAAGATATCATCGACCTGACGATGTCTGTTTTGAATTAATCGATACCTTTTTATTAGGAAAATATGTGACATTTAATTTTTTGCCACCAGCCGCCGGGCACCCGAACCCACATCCTACTCGGCATTTTGATGCCGGAAATATTTTTGGTGCTTTTTGCCGACATCCTTTTGCCGGGAAGTTAAAGTTCTTATTATTGTAACTTTCAAACCTACATTATAGAATACTCTGTGCAACAATTATGGAAGCTTGTTTTGCCGTTGTTAATCGTTTCGGTTATTTCAGCGGGCTCCTATGCACAAGATAAAAAGCTTATCCCGGTAACCCGGTACCCTTCAAGGATGAAGGACACAGCAACGAAAGTGCAGCAGGATACTGCCGAGGAGCGAGATCTGAGTGATGTATTTCAATCTATATTCACTAAAAATTATAAGCCGGCAAAGAATGACACGATTGGCCGCAAGCCAATAATTTCATTTGTGCCGGCAATTGGTTACTCGTTACAGACAGAGGCTGCCGCCACGCTCACCGGCAATATCGTCTTTAGAGACTCTCCAGATACTAAAATATCATCCATAACGACCAGCATGGGCTTTACACAGCGCCGGCAATTTACGCTGCCTATAGTGTCTAATATCTGGACAACAAATAATAGTTTCTTGTTCGTAGGCGACAGCCGGTTTTATATCTACCCACAAAGCACCTATGGTTTAGGCAGCAATTCGGATATTGAGGATAAGCAACATATGAGGTATAACCTGCTCCGCATATCTGAGGTTGCCTATAAACGCGTCAGCGGTAATTTCTTCCTCGGAGCCGGGTACCGGATGGACGATCATTGGAATATCAGCTCTGAACCAACGAAAGACGGAGCTGCATCAGGTTACCAGGTCTATGGCGCAACCACGAGGTCGTTATCCTCGGGGTTCAGTCTTAATGCGTTGTTCGATAGCAGGGATATTTCTGTTAATGCATCAAAAGGTTTTTATGGCGCCATACAATATTACAGCGCGCAAACCTGGCTTGGCAGTAACAGCAACTGGCAATCAATCGTGATCGACCTGCGAAAATATTACAGGTTTCCCGCCAGTTCGGACAACGTGATCGCATTTTGGTCATATGATTGGTTAGTGCTTAGCGGGAAGCCGCCATACCTTGATCTTCCCAGCACGTCATGGGATCCTTATTCCACTACAGGCAGAGGATATATCCAAAGCCGTTTCAGGGGTGCACAGATGGTTTATGCCGAGGCGGAATATCGGTTCAAGATATTGAGAAACGGACTTTTGGGTGGTGTGGTGTTTTTGAATGGCGAATCGCTTTCTGCCGCACCGGGCACTAAATTACAATCCATTCAGCCGGGTTTCGGTCCCGGGCTTCGCATTAAACTGAGTAAGGCTTCAAAAACCAACCTGGATATCGACTATGGGTTTGGCAACCAGGGATCGAATGGATTGTTCCTGACGGTCGGCGAGGTGTTTTAGCAGAAAGTTAAATTTTGTTAAATCTTTGTTACAAGCAACCCATTGTATTTACAATCACGTAAATAATTATGTAACTTTATATTGAGTGTTCCTTTAGCACGGTGAGTAGTATGGTGAGGTTGTTTACCCGGTTTGTTTGTTTGGTTTTGCCGCTTGCGGTTTTCCTGTCCTCGTGCCAAAAGGATGAGAATGTAAGCGCCACAAAAACAACGCCGCAAGCCAAAATAGACAGCGTTGAAAAACAGAACGCCACCACAGGTAATTTCCTTGCCGGCAAAGGCACTTTAAAAATAAAGCTAAAAGATTCCACCTATACTTTTGACGCCTCGCAAGATTCCATTGCCTTTGTAAACATTAGCATCGGCGGCAACGAATATTATGGTATTACCGCTATTAATAAGGCACATACCGTGAGTTTCGGCATCAGCACACCCGGGGCGCCTATCGCCGAAATGCCGGGGAACGTATCAGGCTGCCAGTTTTTACTGCATGCTCCCGGAAAACCCGACCTGGAATACACACTAACGCGTAACGCGACGCCGGAGGATTTTGGAACGCTGTCCCTGGAGAAATACAACCAGGATACGGTTTTGGCTAAAGGCACTTTCCACACTTACCTTGCGAAGGATCCCAAAAAGAGTTCCGCTTTCAGTGTTGTCGACGGGAGCTTTGAACTGAAGGTGAAATGATTTCAAGAGGTCTGACGTCCGAAGTCAGAGGTCTGATAAGTTTCTTCGAACTGATATGAACATATTCGCCATTTTCTGACCGCAGACATCAGATTTCCGTCAATCATTCACCTTCGTTAATTTTGGTTGTCATCCATAGGATAAGGAAACCAAGCAAGGCTATTATTGAAAACGCCAGTTGCAGGTTGACAGCCTGGGCAACGAACCCGACAAACGGCGGCACGAACAGGAAGCCAAGATAGCCGACAGACGATACCGCTGCTATGGCCGGGCCTTCGGCCAGGGTTTTTGATTTGCCGGCCATGCTATAAACCAACGGAACGATACAGGAAACGCCAAACCCGATGAGACTGAAGCCGATTAACGCCGTAACCACATGCGGCAAGGCTATGGCGATAGCGAAACCCGATACGATGAGTACGCTGCTGTTTACCAGCAATCGTTTGATACCCCACTTGCCAGTCATCCTGTCACCAATAAAACGACCGCCGGCCACGCTGCACATAAATACCAAAAGGCCGGTTGTGACGATCTTTTCATTGGCATGAACCGCTTCGCGAATATAAATGCCGCTCCAGTCGTACATGACGTTCTCACAAGCCATGGTTGCGAAGCAGATGAGCGCAAATTTGAGCAGCGCCTTATCTTGTAGTATGAGCGCAGGCTTCCTGAATGTAAAGGCCGACTTATCCGATTTGGCTTCGGGTTTTTGGTGCAGCGTATTAGGGAATGCGATAATTGCCAGAATGCAAAGCAGGATGCTTACCGCAAGCAAATGCCAATAGGTTGGTATACCGGCAAACGTCATGATCCATGAAGTAAACACACCGGCCAGCCCTGACAAACTCCAGATGCCATGAAAAGTGGTAATGATACTTTTGGAGTAATACTTCTGCACACTGACCGACTGCGTGTTTGTTGACAGGTTGAGCAGGTTGCGCGATGAGCCGAAAAAGAACAGGATGATAATAAATTGCCAATACATATTCGAGAAACCTACTAACGCAAGCATAACATTGAAAGCCAGCGCGCCGATCAGCATAATACGGTTGCTGCTAAATGCGGAAAGCAACCGGCTGGTAAACGGCAAAGTGACAAACAGGCCGATAGGTAAGGCAAATAGCGCGGCGCCCAGCTGCGCTTTATTGAGGTGCAGCTGTTGCTGCAGGTCGGGTATCCGCGACGTCCAGGTAGTATACCCAAAACCGGAGATGAAGAAAAACACCGCATTGGCGATTCGCATTTTGCGGGGCGATAGTGCGGCTGAGGTTTCCTGGTCCAAGAGATTATGTTACAAGTTGCTAAAATAAGGTAATTGCGCCTATTTTATTATCTTGCTGAATCAATTCGAACCTTATGATGTATGGACGATCAATTACTAACTCCGCTGAGTAACAAGCAAAAAACCGTAATTGTCACAGGTATAGTCTTAGCGATACTGCTGCCTTTTGCGCTTACTCTGCCAATAGCTTTTTCCAGTCTGAACAGGCCTGATAAGGTGCTGGCCTCGCGGTTTGCATTTTGGGCCGAAGTGTTGCTGCTGATGTTATACGCGGCGAAGGTTGAACATCGTAAGCTTTTGATGTGGGATGAAAAACGGATCGATATAGTTTTTTTCCTGGTTTCGGTAGTGGCCATGTATTTCTTAAGCTGGGCCTGCGCGCTGGTCGCGGCAATACCACGATTATTAGGCTGGCATGAGAACGACGCGGTATTCAGGAAGATCGTCCAGCTATTTGTTAACCGGCAATGGCTGATGCTTTTTACCGCTTTCACCGCAGGTGTAACCGAAGAACTCATTTTCAGGGGTTATATCTTAACACGGCTATCGCTGCTGATCAAAAACCGCTACCTGCCGGTTATCATATCGGCGTTTTTGTTTGGTGCTATCCATTTCAGTTATAGAAGTTTACGTGAAGTAATATTCGCATTCCTTATTGGTATTATGTTCGGTGTGCATTACCAGAAATACCGGAATATTAAGGTGCTGATTGCCGCTCATTTTGCTATTGATATCGTCAACCTTTTAATTGCTACGCATTTCTATAAACTATTGAAGTAAGCTACATCCTCCACTTAAACGCTTTCTCATCCAAAGCCCTCATGGTGCAAAGTATCCCGTCCAAATGGTCACATTCATGCTGCAGTAATTCGGACAGGCTATCGCTCATTTGCCATTGCTGTGGTTGCCAGTTTTCGTCAAGATATCTGATGGTTAACGATTGGTGCCGCGACACTTTGACCAACAAGTTTGGAAAGCTCATGCAATCGTCCCACAGCTCAAATTTATCTTCGCTCAAATCGTGCAATTCGGGATTGATGAATACGACGGGCTGATCGATATTCATATAAACCAGCCTTTTCATAATGCCCAATTGCGGCGCGGCAATGGCCCGCCCGAAGTGATAGCGTTCCCTTATCTGTTGCATAACATTATGCATATCAACTACCCATTCTTTAACCAAAGGCAGTTCGGTTTGAAGCACTGGTTCACATACCTCGTACAGGCGCGGGTCGCCAAGGAGCAGCAGGTCGTCAAGCGTTTTCATTGTGAGGGTTAAATTAATTAAACCGGGTCAGATTTATGTTCTAACGCAAATGATTTTACGTGATCCTGCTTTTTTATTGCAAATAGTTGACTTTCATTCATTTTAAATATATTTAGACTTCTAAACTATTAGCCGGTCACAATGGAGCCTTTGCCACTTCTTTTTTTACTTCATCATTTTCCGGTATTTGATTTTTCCGCTTAACACAAATCGCAAAAATGGAAGTACACCACCACCCCGACTTACACCACGAGAAAAAAGCCTGGAAGGAGTATTTTCTCGAATTTTTAATGATCTTCCTGGCTGTTACCATGGGTTTTTTTGCCGAGACCGTTAGGGAGGGTATATCGGACCGGTCAAAAGGTCATGAGTATATCCGGTCATTTGTGGAGGACCTAAATCATGATACAGCCAGCTTTTCGTACCTGATACGTTTCGATGAAAAGAAAGTGGCGGTTTTAAACAGCATGACTCCCTGCTTCGATACCATAGAAAATGGCTACGGATCATTTGGCTGTCTTGTGCCGCTGATAAAGATCGCTTCATTTAATCATAATCTGAGTTTTACTGACGGGACCATGCAGCAATTGAAAAATGCAGGCGGCTTTCGCCTGTTGAACAATGCCGACAAGGACAGCATTGTCGCCTACGACCATGCCGTCAAGGCTTATCAGAACTTTGAATCCACGTTATTTCAGGAGCGGCAGGATATCGTGAGAAGCATATACGTTAAACTCCTGACCTATAGGTCTCAGGCAGCCATGTTTCCCGACTCGGGGAAAGGCGAGGTTAAAACCCCAATATTGTTTTCAACTGATAAGGCTCTGCTTAATGAATTTTTTAACGACCTGTTTATATACCGAAAAGTTAACAAATCGCAGGCTACTATGCTAAAAAGACTGAAAGATAAGGCTACTACGCTCGTTAAATATTTTGATAAGAAATATGATTTGGACTAATGAAAGAGGACAGTCCGAAAGACCGGAAGTCGGAAAGTCCGAAAGCCAGCCGAAAGTATGAAGCCAGTAGTTTGAAGTCAGAAACAGAACATTCAGCACTTGGCATTCCGCAATCCGAAATAAAAGAACTGCAAACTGCCAACTCAAAACTGCCAACTGAACAAATGGAAGTACACCACCACCCCGAAGTAGAAAAGAAAGGCCTTAAGGAATATGTCCTTGAGGGCCTGATGATTTTTTTGGCTGTTATGATGGGTTTTTTTGCCGAGAGCCTCCGGGAACACATCAGCGACAATAAAAGGGAAAAAGAATATATCCGTTCGTTTGCTGAGGACCTGAAAAAGGATACTGCCGCTTTACATTACAGCATTAAACGGCTCAACAGAGATATTACGAATTGTGATAGTATTATCAGGTTATATGCTACCAATAAACTTGCACAAAAACCTGATTCGCTCGTCTTGCAGATGTCGTTTGGTGCAGGGCACAGCGTCGATGTATTTTTTAACGATCGCACCTCCTCACAGCTCAAGGGTACCGGTTCAATGCGCCTGATCAGGAATAAGGCCATAGCTGACTCAATGTTGAAATACTGGAACAATCAATTCAGGCTGCAGCAGATGCACGATCGTTTTGAAAATATACGAATGGAGCAGCACAAAGCCGGATGGAGGACATTCAACTGGTATGCCATCTTGTACAACATTGCATCGACCGACAAAAAAAGGGTACCTGCAACGAAGGCAATAGCGGACAAAAGTCAACTAACTGAATTTGTCAATGTTTGCGCCACGTTGTATAATTCAGGCACAGGTCAATATCTGCCACTACTCAACGATCAATTAAATTTAGCAACAACAATTATAGCAACTATAAATAAACAATACCCGCCGGAGAACGAATAAAGCCAAATCAATCAAAATGGAAGTACACCACCACCCGCAATTAGATCATAAGCCAAAACCCTGGAAGGAATACATTTTGGAGGGATTGATGATATTCCTGGCAGTTACAATGGGTTTTTTTGCGGAAAGCCTGCGAGAGCATATTGCCAACAGGGAAAAGGAAAATCAGATTATCGCATCGCTGATAAGAGATTTAAAAAAGGATACAGCAAGACTCAACGACCTGATCAATACCTATATGCCGGAACATAACCGCTGGACAGATTCGGTAAATAAATATATCGATTCGATGCCCCTGAAAGGTAACGAACGAAAAATAACAATGGCCGTCTTCAACGCTACGGATTGGAACACCTATGCACCGCCCGAAGTTGCGTTGAATGTACTTAAAGACGCGGGGGCATTTAATTTGATAGAAAAGGAAAAGGTAAAAGCTGAGATACTGAACTTTAACACCAACATAAATGAATATATTAAATATAGCGCGTTTATAACCGAAGTAGAGCATAAGGTTGACACGGCCAGCACATCATTTACCCCAAGACAAGTGCAGCGGGACGTAGTAGCCAAACTTTATATAAACAATGCTAAAAACACCAATGGTTTTGTCGAATTTGGTGATATTCCCGCGAACATCAAGTTCAAAACTTACAATAAGGCTGTGTTCGTAAGTTATTTAAAAAGAGTAGAGGAAGTAGATAATTTATTGAACGATATGCTTGGCCAATACAATAGGATATTTAACGAGGAAACCAAGTTATTAAATGTTTTAAAGGAAGAATATCATTTGAAGGATGAATGAAGGCGGAAGTCAGATGTCTGAAATCAGATGATGCTTAATGACTAATGCCCAAATGACTAATGACAAAAAGATGGAAGTACACCACCACCCTGAAGTTGAAAAAAAAGGTTTTAAGGAGTATCTGCTTGAGGGCTTTATGATATTCCTTGCCGTAATGATGGGCTTCATAGCCGAAAATATAAGGGAAAGTATCACCGAAAACAGACGTGCTGCAGAGTTTGCCAAATCTTACTACGGCGATATAAAAAAGGACACTTTGCTGTTGCACCAGGCACTACGGTTTAGTGCGCACAAGATAGCCGCAATTGACAGCATCATCATAGTGCTTCATCAACCGGAAACACTCCCCGCCGATACCATCTTTTATACGAAAGGGTTAGTATCAACGCAGGTGTTGCCTTTTGAGCCCACGACAGGCAGCTATGAACAGATCAAATCTGCCGGTGCAATTCGTGACTTTAAACAACGGATGGTCAACTTGATGAACGAATATGATTTGCAGGCGAGGAGTGTTGTGCGCCGCGAGGATATCACACAGAAGTTTACAACCGATCAGTTCATTCCATTTGTTACCGACCAGGCTAATTTAGAGGTATCTTATGATCTTATGACAAAGGGTAAGATAATGCACGAGGTGCGGACAAACTGGAGCCCGTCGTTAAGAAAAAAATACCTTAACCTGGTTGTTCTAATCAAAATTTCAACCCTCAGGTCGGTGCAGGAGTATAGAAAACAATTAGTAATAGCAGATAAGGTTTTAACCGAATTGAAAAAGGAATACGACCTGGAATAGCGATAAGATACGACCATTAGCTAATCAAAGATAACCAATTCACCCATGGAAGTACACCACCACCCCGAAGTTGAAAAGAAAGGCTTTAAGGAATATTTGCTTGAGGGTCTGATGATATTTATTGCTGTAATGATGGGCTTTTTTGCCGAGAGTTTGCGTGAGCACATGGCAGACAGGGAAAGGGAAACGCAATATATGCGCGCGATGGTTGCCGATCTGCAGAAGGACTCTGTTCAAATAGACAATGAGATCGCTTACACAAAACATGCCATAGTTGCACTCGACTCTTTATTCCAATGTCTTCATTCCCCAATACTTACAGACAGTGTCCAACTCAAATTATACCAGATGGACGGGAAATCCGGTATTTTAGTCGGATTCGAGTTTTCGGATGCGGCATCTGTACAGTTAAAAAATACCGGCGGCTTGCGCCTGATACGGGATCAGGAAGTTGCGAATGCAATAATTCATTATTGGGCGACCAGGGAGACTGTAAAAATAGATGCGAACGTTTTCAACCAAAATGTACAAGACTTTTGGACTGACGGTCTGAAAATTTTCGACGTGTATTATATTAAATACCTTACCCATCCTGACGAAAAAGAGGCAGACTTATCTGTAGAGCCTGGTGCGCGGCTGTTAACACGCGACAAGATGCAGCTTACTGAATATGCCAACCGGACGGGGTCGTTGGTACTCATGTTAAAGTTACATTATATTCAATCGCTCCAATGGCAAAAGACGATAGAGGCTGATCTTGAACACTTGATAATCAAGAATTATAAATTTTAATAGATAACAGAAAAGAATAAAACCCTATTTAAATAAAATAAACGCCAAGCCCCAACCGCCAACCATGGAAGTACACCACCACCCCGATCTGCATCACAAACCCAAACCCTGGAAGGAATACCTCCTGGAATACCTGATGATATTTTTAGCGGTAATGACCGGTTTTTTTGCTGAAAGCTACCGGGAGCATTTAAGCGATAAAAGCAAAGAAAAGGAATATTTGCTGGCTTTAAGATCGGAATTGCAAACTGATACTTTGCACTACAATAAACAGCTGACATCGATATTTTATATGAGGCCATTGATCGATTCGTTATTTGAAAATGCTAAAGATCCGGCCAAGTATAATTACACCCTTATCGGTACCTGGAATACACCGATAAATGAAAAAAACGTGACTTATGCCCCTGCGCTGGCTATTATCCAGCAATTAAAGAGTTCGGGCAACCTGAGGCTGATAGATAAAAAGGATATTGGGCTAAAAATTATAGAATACGAAACTTATATAGAAGGGACTTACAGGCGGGAATATAATACGATAGATGCAGCGACAAATAAGCTTTATGCCATGGAAGATGAGTTATGCGATGAGACCGAATTTAACAATTGGCTGAATAAGCATATGCTTTTGAATAAGGACATGCTTTCAGGAAGTAAAGCAGGTGATCTGCGCAAACAATTATTCTATAATATGCCGCTGAAAGTGCGCGACCAAGTGCAATTGAACCGACTGGCCAACAGCGCGGTAAATTATAAGGGATGGCTAGCTGGCTACATACCGGTACTTTTTGAAGCCAAAAAGCAAGCTGTATATCTTTTGAAGCTGATAAATGATGAATATGGTTTGGAGGAGTAGTCCGGAAGTCCGCATAAGTCGGAAAGTACGGAAGTAGTCGCATGACATACTAATAAACTAATGAACTATTGAACCAATGAACTAAAAAATGGAAGTACACCACCACCCCCAATTAGAACACAAACCCAAACCCTGGAAGGAATACCTGCTGGAGTATTTTATGATCTTTTTAGCCGTAATGACCGGCTTTTTTGCTGAAAGCTATCGCGAGCATTTGGGCGACAGGGCGAAGGAAACGGAATACATGCGCGGCATGGTGCAGGACCTGAAAGCCGATACTGCTGAAATAAGAGCGACAGAAATACGCTTTAAAAATGCATGCCGGATAATTGATACCATGCTCACTTGCTTAAAATCTGACAATCCGGACCCTGCAATAATTAATCACGCTATAACGCATGAATTCTGGACTTATACAGGGTTCAGCTATAATAATCACACCGTTCAGCAATTGAAAAGTTCGGGTAATTTCAGATTGGTGCTGAATAAGGCAGTAGCCGATAGCATTTTAAAATATGATAACCTTGAAACTGCTTTTATCCTCAACCAATATAACGATCTGAAGGGTACGCTGATGACTTATAAGAATATTGAAGCCAGGGTTGTTTATTACAAGCAACTTAACGGTGTAGAAGGCGAGGATTTTAGTCGCACCGATTTTGCGCCGGCAAATAAACCTGTATTCATAACCAAAGACAAAGCGCTCCTCGCATCTTACTACAACAGCCTTTTTATACATGAAGCCCTTTGCTTTACTTTTTTGCGCAGTTTAAAAAGAACGCATGCGCGAGCATCAAGATTAATCACGCTGATCAAAAAGGAGTATCGTTTAGACGAATAATGATAGAAGTGAGTTTGCCGTTGCCGGTAGGCAGACGCAAAAAACAAATAAATTAAATAACTGCCCACTGCAAACTTATAACTGCAAACTGAAACATGGAAGTACACCACCACCCCGAAGTAGAAAAGAAAGGCTTTAAAGAATATATCCTTGAAGGCCTGATGATATTCCTGGCTGTTACTATGGGCTTTTTTGCCGAGGGTATTAGGGAAGGCATTGGCGATAGGGCAAAGGAGCATGAATATATTACATCCATGATAGAAGATGCGCGTACGGATACAGCCGATATACATTGGTGTATCAAGGCAAACTCCGCTCGTATGAAAGCCATCGGATCACTGGCAGAAATGTGCTACAATTATAATTCATCCAAACCAAATGACGCAGTTCTTTATCTTCAATATGGGAAGTCAACCTATCACCCGGACTTTGTGAACCCGGTTGAAAGGACCCTGACCCAATTGAAAAACTCGGGGGGAATGCGGCTGATCACGAAAAAAGCCGCAGCGGACAGCATCATAGCTTATGATGATGAAGCCAGGAAATTAGCCACCCAGCAGGCAGCTTACGAACATTACCTTGATAACTGGGCCGAACAAGCGGAACAAATATTTAATTTAAGATATATGAACATGCAGAACGGTAAGCTGAAAATAACAGCTTTGAAACCAGGAGACACCGTATACAATGACCTGTTACTGACCAGGGATAGGGCAACGCTGATCAAAGCGGGGAACAGCGTATCCGTTTACGGCGCGGTAGTAGATTTTTATATTGCGCGTCTCCGTGAAACGGAAGTACATGCAGTAAACCTGATACATACGCTGCAAAAACAATATAAATTGAAAGATGAGTGAGAACGAGAAGAAGTCGGAAGTCGGAATGCCGAAGTCGGAAGTAAAGCCTAAAGCTGAAAGCGCAAAGCCAAAAGCTCCGGCGGGAACCGACTATTCCGCGATCGACATTCCGCATTCCGAACTAATAGAACTGCCAACTGAAAACTCAAAACTGCAAACTGACAAAATGGAAGTACACCACCACCCTCAACTAGAACACAAACCCAAACCCTGGAAGGAATACCTCCTGGAATACCTGATGATATTTTTAGCGGTTATGACCGGTTTTTTCGCGGAGAGTTACCGGGAGCATTTGAATGAACGCTCAAAGGAATATGAATACGTTGTTAACATCCGGAAAGACCTGGTAGCGGAAAAAAATAATTTAAATATTTGGATACCATCCATTTATGCAAGGGTAAGCAAGTTTGATACGCTTATTTCATACCTGGAAACGCAGGGGCCGGTAAAAGACGGCGGCAACATGTACTTCCTGGCCAGGCTGTCGACACGTAATGCCATATTTGAACCCAGTGACAATACCATTCTCGAAATGAAAAGTTCAGGCAATCTGCGGCTTATCCGCAGCCGTGACATAGTGAACAACCTGATGAATATCGAACGGTTATTGGAACAGTACCGCAACCTGGTGGATATTGAGCAGAAGGAGGATGTATTAAGCTACCCCCTGCTGGGCCAGCTTTTTGACGCTGCGATATTTGACAGGATGGCAAATACGAGTAAAAACAGGATACTGTCGGAGCAGGAGTATGCCAGGCAATCGATAAGTCTGCTTACCAAACCGCCGGGCAATCCGCAACTGATAGAACACGATAAGGAAAAACTGAACCTGCTGATCTATTACTTGCACCAGCGCAAATCGAGCTTTTTGGGCGAGACCCGCCAACTGATGGGGATTAAACTGCTGGTTGAAAAGCTCATAAAGCAAATCGATCAAGAATATAAATTAGAAGATGAATAGTAAAATTAAAACGTTGCTGATAAAGGCGCTGGTATACCTGGTGCTGGGTTTCGGCATCGCATTTTGCTGGCATTTGATGAAGGGATGAGGAAGAAGCTTGCAGTTGCCGGTGGGCAGTTTGCAGGCGATATTGAAAAAAACACATTTAAAAGACAAATAACTGTCAACCGCAAACTCAAAACTGCAAACTGGATATGGAAGTACACCACCACCCGCAATTGCACCACGAGAAGAAACCCTGGAAAGAGTATTTACTCGAAGGTTTGATGATATTTTTAGCTGTAATGATGGGCTTTTTCGCCGAGAGCCTGCGCGAACATATTACCGACAAAGACAGGGAAAAGCAGTATGTGCAATCGCTGATAGACGACCTGAAGGATGACACGGCGAGGATAGCATTATATATCCGGGTCCAGAAGCAGAGCAGGGATCAATTGGATAGCCTTATCAGTATTTTGAATGATCCTACCAATATTTTAAAGCATGGAAGCGATGTGTATTACTTCGGGCGGCTAGGACCGCGGTTGCAAAACGTCGCTATTAATATGCGTACGGTTGATCAATTGAAAAACTCGGGAAGCTTCAGGATGATCTCTAATGTGAAAGTAGCCAACAGCATTATGGCGTATTACGAAAAAGTACCTTTGATCCGGCAGATAGAAGGATTGTTTGCGGAGGAATTTGTCAATTATAGAAGAATTGCAGGAAACGTATTTGAACCGGCTACATTCAGAAAATTGGAGAACCAGAATGCCGAAGTAATAAGAGCAACGGATAATCCTGCGCTGCAAAAAAATGCCCCTGCATTTTTGAAGGAACTGGCCCTTGTTGCAGTTTATATGAACGCGTCGCGCAAAGCGGTATTGCGTGAAGATGAAGAACTTTTAAAAAGTGCCAGGGAATTATTGACTACTTTACAGAAAGAATATCATTTGGAAGATGAGTGAGGAAAGGAAGTCCGGAGGTCGGAAAGTCCGAAAGATCGAAAGTTCAAAAACTAAAGAAGCACAAACTGAATCAACAAGACTCACTACTGAAAACTCACCACTCACAACTAAAATGGAAGTACACCACCACCCGCAATTAGAGCACAAACCCAAGCCCTGGAAAGAATACCTGTTGGAGTATCTGATGATCTTTTTAGCGGTAATGACGGGCTTTTTTGCTGAGAGCTACCGCGAGCATATTGGCGATAAGAACAGGGAAAAGGAATACATGATATCCATGGTGGAGGACCTTAAATCGGACACGGCTATGGCTGTTAAAATGATCAGTTATGCAAAGGTTCACAATGCCATGATCGATTCGGTAATACAGCTAATGAGTGCCCCGGATTTTAAGAAAAACGGGAGAGATATTTATTATTTCGCCAGGAATATATCTATCCCCGCGCGGGTTCTTTATAATGATCGTACCATACAGCAGTTGAAAAGCTCGGGCAGTTTGAGGCTGATAAGTAAGGTTAAGATATCCAACGATATTATGGCTTATGACCAGAAGGTAAGGGAGCAATATATTAATATGGCGGATGGAGAAACATTGAGAGATATTTATCGGCAACTAGCAGTCAAGGTTTTTAACGCCACTGTGTTTAACACAATGCAGCAAGGAGGCAAGATAACAAGGCCGGCAAATAATCCGCAGTTGTTTTCTACAGACACAGGTTTGATCAACTCTTATATCGGTTCCGCGCAGTATCTTAAAAAACTAAACGAAACAGTGGCAAATATGTCGGCGGACTTAATGGTGCAGGCAAAGCAGTTGATAAAAGAGATAGAAAACGAATATAACCTGATAGATGAGTGAGGAGGGCAAGGCAGGGAGTCGGAAAGTCCGAAAGACCGGAAGTAAGAAACCTGCGGGCAGAAGTCCTAAGCCGGAAGAAAAAAATTCCGCAACCGACACTCCTCGATCAGAATTAAAAACATTGCCAACTGCCAACTCAAAACTGCAAACTAAAAAAATGGAAGTACACCACCACCCGCAATTGCATCATGAGAAAAAACCATGGAAAGAGTATCTGCTCGAAGGTTTAATGATATTCCTGGCTGTTATGATGGGGTTTTTTGCGGAGAATCTGCGCGAGCATCTTAGCGATAGCAACCGCGAAAAGGAATATGCAAAAGCGCTTTACACAGAACTGCGCGATGATTCGGTCTCGGCGGCACATATTCTTACCCTGCGAATCGAAAAGGCAAAGGACATGGATTATCTGTATTCTTTTTTTAAAGACAGTTCGTTAACCGCCTTACCCCGGCAGTTCTATCCGGCGTTCACAAACGGCTTGTACCTTATCAATAGTTACGCGTTTGAACCTAAGGATGGTGTTTTAAGTCAATTGAGAAGCTCAGGCTCCGAACGTTACTTTAAAAGCATCTCGCTGCAAAAGCTTTTGGGCGAACTGACGGTAGCTATTAACAACATGCGCTACCGCAACGAACAGGAATACCAGTTTTTTGCCAGCCCGCTCAAACCTTTTCTTCTCAAACATTTTGACTTCAGCTGGCTCGATCAATTACGGAAGACGGAGGCTCCGGACGTGATACTCACTCAGCTTAATACCTACCGGCACGGCACGCGCGAAATCAAAGGCGGCATTCTGAACGAAGCCTCCTTGGACAGAGTAGAAGCCGCCAATATGGTGGTATTTTACAAGCAAATGCTGCTATCCACCCAAACCTTGCAATTGAAAAACTATATTTTAGCCAATAAAATGATATTGCAGGAACTACGCCAAAGCTATCCGCTGGATTGAATTTTTCGTACCATTTTAGTGACATTTTGCGTATAAAGCAATAATTGCGGTTAAATGTTTAATTTGACACCGCATTTGTTGAGCAGGACCGTAGATGATACCACCGAATAAAATTACCTTTGCCGAAGATCGTTCCCGTTTTCATGCCTTTTTATTGTGTTGTGGTGTCCTGGGCGCAGCATTATTTTCGATAGTTAATTTTACTTTTGCGGCCGTCAGCCCCGATTATGACATAGCCCGTCAATCCGTCGGTGATCTTGAACTGGCTTCCTACGGATGGGTGCAGTCCGCCAATTTTGTCATGCTGGGATTATTTATATGTGCTTTTGCATGGGGTTTGCGGAAGGAATTGATAAGCGGACGGGGAGCAACCTCATTGCCATTACTTACAATTGCGCTGGGCATAGTGATGATGTCGCTTGGGATGTTCATTCATGAACCGGTCCATTCATTATTGGCCCCTGTTCTGTTTGCGCTTATCATCGCCAGTTTTATTGTGATCATCAGGCGCTTCGCTGTTGATGAACGATGGAAAGGCTGGCCCGTTTATACAGCAATAAGCGCTATCGTAATGATCGCACTACTAATATTTTATATCAGGGCGCGGTTGAACCACGGAGCCTACGCCGGTTTATTTGAACGCGGAATATTGCTTACCAGGGTTATATGGACCTTGTTTTTCACCGTTAGGCTGGTTGCAGGCACAAGGCTTGGTCCGGTGGAAAAGCAATAGCCCGGAACCTTCCGGGCTATCATTCAATTATCACTCACACTATTTCGGCTCATGTGGATCCCGTGACTACTACCGGAATTTTCATAAGAAAATTCACCCCCTGCAAAACGCTTATACTTATCCTTATACCTTTTAAATACTTCGTCGGGTTGTTTCAAGCCGTTAACTGTCATTTCTGTGCTATCAATGGTCAACTCCTTTAGGCTTTTTTCGCTTGAAACGATCTTGTCGCTCACCAGGTCGGCTATCAATTGTCGCATTAGTTCCTGGTCTTTGCGTGCTTCCTCCTGGTCCTTGCGGGCTTGGACCTGATCAAGCCTAGCCTGTTCCTGATCCTTCCTAGCCTGCTCCTGGTCAAGCCTAGCCTGTTCCTGATCCTTCCTCGCCTGTTCCTGGTCTTTTTGGGCTTGCTGCTCGTCCTTTTTTGCCTGTTCCTGGTCTACCCTGGCTTGCGCCTGTTCCCTACGCACTTGCGCCTGGTCACGCGCGGCTTCCTGCTGATCAAGCCTCGCTTGTTGCTGGTCCTTTCGAGCCTGTATTTGATCGAGCCTTGCCTGTGCCTGGTCTTTGGCGGCTTGTATCTCGTCTTTGCGTATTTGCTCGCGTATGGCAGCTATTACAGTGCTGTACTTACCCCAGTTGGCTTGCGGTATTTTCTCGCTGTCAACGTACAACTCAGTCAACTGTTTGTTTATAAGCGTCATCTCGTAGATATTGTCATGCCAGTTAGTCCTGATCCTGTCCCTGCGCAGCCCCGATTTACTTTTATCCACATAATGGAAATTGTTATTCCTGTCTGCATCAAAATTACGCCTCACCGAGTCGGTTTTTTGCGCATTTGCTGCAAATGCAATTGCCAGTGTAGTTATCAGCAGCATGCCGCCTTTTAAGTAATTTGTTTTCATTTTATTGATCTTAAATTGGTTGTTTATCTTTTTTGTGATTTTAATATCCAAAAGGTCGCACATAGCGTCGCCAGTATTGCAATACAAAAACATAACATCTTTTTGAAATTTAGATTGATTATTTTTTATAGTGATTGACTACTCAACGTTCGGCATTGACACGCTTATCATTGCCCCCGGATGATACCGTCTCTCGAGTAGTTGAAATTACCGTCGAAGAATTTACTGTACTTTTCTTTATATTTCTTAAAAACTTCTTCAGGTTGTTTTACACCGTTTATGCTCATGCCAAATTCGTTTAGCTTCATTTCATGAAGACCGTTGGTGTCGGGTATGATCTTATCACCAACCAGGTCGTTAGTAATATCCTTGATCATCTGCTCGTTGGCCCTTGCCTGCTCTTGGTTCTTTTTGGCCTGCAGTTCATTCCGCTCGGCCTGTTCTTTATTTCTCACTTCCTGCCCGGCGTTTACTTTAGCCTGTTCCGCATTACGAACCGCTTGCTCGGCATTCCGTTTTTCCTGTTCCTTGTTGCGTACGGCTTGCTCAGCATTTTTCTTTTCCTGTATTTCACTCAACTTGGCCTGCTCCGCATTACGCTTTGCCTGTTCTGCGTTGCGAACATTTTGTTCTGCGTTTCTTTTGGCTTGCTCTTCATTTCGAACCGCCTGCTCCGCATTCCGCTTCGCTTGTTCGGCGTCTCTCTTAACCATCTCTTTGATTTCCTCGCGAACATGGTCTATAGCATCAGTGAATTTGCTCCAATTTGCTTCGGGTATTTTTTCGCCGTCTACCAAAAGGCTGGTCATTTTTTCATTTACCCATTGTATCCTGTATAGCTTACCCTCGTATTCGGTTTGGATATCTTCTGTTCGGCGGTTACCTTCATTATGTATCCTGTAATACATATTGTTGTGACCGGTTACAGAAGCCGTCTTTGCTGACGTTTTGGTTTGCGCCCCGGCGCAAAGTGTGGTCAATAGTATAGCTGCCAGCCATAGGCTGCGTTTTAAATAATTCGTTTTCATTTTGTTGAGCTAAAAGATTAAAAATTGGACAATAATTTATCGGTCCGCATAAATGCGGTTTGTAAAAAAATATAAAATGTTAGATTGATGATGGCAATGGCGGTGCGCACCCCATTTAGTCGCTCATCATGAGTTACTCCTGTATGTTTGCCTGGTTTTTCTTTGCCTGTTCCTGGTTACGAACATCCTGATCTGCATTTCTTTTGGCCTGTTCTGCATTCTTCCTTACCTGCAATTCATTCAGCTGTGCTTGTTCCAGGTTGCGTTTAGCCTGTTCTGCGTTGCGAATATTTTGCTCCAGGTTGCGTTTAGCCTGGTCCTCATTCCTTTGCGCCTGAAGTTTGTCGGCATCCTCTCGCTGCTTTTCGGCTTGCTGTTGTTTCCTGCCATCCTCCTGAACCTTCGTTCCCTGCTGCTGGTCTATAAGGGCCTGCGCCTGATCCCTCTTTGCTTGCTCCTGGTCTTTACGTGCCTGCTCCTGGTCAAGCCGAGTTTGTGCCCGATCTTTCTTTGCCTGTTCCTGGTCCCTCACCGCCTGTATTTGGTCCAGGCGCGCCTGTTCCTGTTCGCTGCGCACCTGCTGCTGATCGTTCTTGCTTTGCGACTGCTGACTTTGCTCATCGGTTTGTGTGTTGACCGTCGACGACGACGTAACCTGGTCAATGCTGAGCTTATCACGCATATCGTTAAAAAAATTGGCGAGGGCAGCCGGTTGCTGCGGCGCCGCAGGTTGGGGTAATGATCCTTCCGGTTTTGGTAAATGTTCTATCCGCTTTGTTATCGCTTCAATACTTATTGTTGATTTAGAGGCTGCAACCGTTCTTACCGGAGCAGGGACAGCCGCGACAGTCATTGCCTTTCTGTGCTTATTTACAGCGTTATGCACCTCCGCGATTGCTGCCGTTGTTACCATGGCCGACAGTGCTATTACGCCGGCGATAAAGAAGGCCTTTTCGGCAGGAGCAAGGGCTTTGTTCTTGTTGTTCAGTATGCGGCTCACGCGGTTCAGCAAGTGGTTCTTTTTGCCGGGAAATGCAACCTCGTATTTCGCACCGTATAGCGAGTGTTCCTTAAAGTTGATGAGCGCCTCAATAAATTCCCGTTTGTTTTTGGTTTGTTCCAGCGCTATATCGTCGCAGCAATTCTCACGCTCATCGCGCAGCAGGGATGATATCCATAACAGGCCGGGATTGAAGAAAAATACGGTTTCAGTTATGGTTTGCATGAAATTAATCACATAATCATTCCGCTTGATATGCGCCAGTTCGTGCAGCAATACGGCCTCAACCTGGCCCACAGGCAAACCGGCAAGCAAGCCAACCGGCATCAGGATCACCGGTTTTAAATGGCCTATTACCATTGGCATTTTTACATAGCCCGATTCAAACAGTTGCACCGCCTTTTTTAATTGTAGCTTTTGGCAAAGCCGGTCGACTTTTGCTTTCCATTCGTCCGAAGGCTGGTAAACCAGGTGGTTTTTGGCCCTATGGATGTAAACCAGGCTGCCCATCATCTTTACGGCACGGAACAGGAACACAACGAACCACAATAGCACGATCATTGGGGCGTTCGCCGAAAAATAGCCCATGCAGGTATTTGCAAATGCCCGGATGCCTGTGATGTTCAGCCCTGGCAATAGCCTCGAATCAATCACTGCAGCATGCACCAGGCCAGGAACGGCAGTTTGATACGGCGAACGATTCCATTCATAAATAAAGGTGATACCACACGCCAGCAGGAACAACGCGAATTGCGGGAAAACCAGGTTGTAGCGTACAGCAGCTTTTGTTCTCTTGGTCAACATCAATATAAAGGCTGTAAACACAGCCAGTAGCAGGCCCTGCCACAATGAGTGAATAAGCATCCAACTGAACGCCTGGATGAAATGCTGTGCCGTGCCGGTTGATGCTGCCAGTTGCATATCCTTATTTATTCATTTGGTTTAACAGGTCCTTTATTTTCTTTAGTTCGTCTGCTGATGTTTTGTCGTTACCCAGCAAAGCCACCATCAGGCTGCTCGGTGAACCTTCATACATCGAATCCATAAAACGGCCCAGCATATTGCCCTTCACTTTCTCTTCTTCAAGCGCTGCACTATAGACGTGTTTCATGTTGCTTTCGTCACGGTTAAGCATGCCTTTTTCTTTCATCACCTGCATCAGCTTCAGCGTCGAGGTGTATATTACGGCTTCCTTTTGCTCGTTCAGTTTATCATGCACAAAGCGCACAGTCGACGGGCCGTACTTCCACAGCACCTGCAGCACATCCATCTCTGTTTTGGTCGGAACCATCGCTTCACCCGAATCTTTTTTCAATATCATAAATCAAAGGTATGTATTAAAAACGTACGTTGCAATAGATTAGAAAAAAATATTTTTACTTTTTTAGTTAAGTGGCTGACTTTTAATGATAAATATCTATTTTTATTATAAATTTTAAACACTTGATCCTTGTCTTATGAAAAAAATCGCTATTATCCTGCTGCTTTTGTCCAACGCAGCATTTGCTCAAAGAATGGTGAAGAATGGCACTATTTATAAAGAACACCCTTGCATTAATATCGTTAACATGTTGGCTGGACTTTATGAGAAAGGAGATGCCAATGGTATGGCAAAGTATTATGCCGACACGGTACGCATTTATGGTATGACACGCTATAGCCCCGACACAGGGCTGATGGAAAAAAATTTATTGCCGAAAAGCAAGGCTTTGATGGAAGCTAAAGCTGGCTGGCAACAGGTGATAGATAATTGGGATAATATTAAGATGACGCCATTGAGCCCACCTGATGGCTTGAAATATGATAATGCGCCGTTTACTGTGCAATCGTGGTGGTTGCTGACCATGACGAATAAGAAGACGAAGAAAACCGCATCAACAGAGATGGTGCTGTTTGATCAGTTCAATAAGGACAGTAAAATAGCGGTGCAACTAGAGTATTATGATCCCACACCGTTGATCATGGCGATGAAGTAAAAAGCATCCTTAGTGTATTAAATACCCTATTTTGTCATATCTTTAAAAAGTCAAAATAGAACCCGATGTGTCCATAGTGCGGAATATTCACTATCATTGCTGCCATCGATAAAGCTGCAAAGTGTATTTAACTTGCAGGAATCATATACCAATGGCATCTATCAGACCTTTTAAAGCTATCAGGCCAAACCCGCACTATGCCGACAGGCTGGTGCATACCACCCCGCAAGTTCAATCCATAGCCGGCGATCCGTCAGTGGCTAATGGTTTGCCGGTATTAAAAGTAGCCCTGGAAATTGGCGCCCGCCAGCGACCCGAAACACCCGAAGGGCAGGCAAGGGCCTATGAAGATATTGAGGAAACCCTGCATGAACTTTTAGGCGATGACCGACTGCTTTTGGAAGAGGAGCCGGGGATATATGTTTATGAGGTTGTGTATAGGGATTACCGCCAAACAGGGATATGGGCGTTAACAGATCTGGATGACTATACCAATGGCACCATAAAAATCCATGAACTAACTTTCGCGGACAGTGTACGGCGTATTAAAAACTATCGCCGCCGTACCAGGCTCGAAGGCAGCCCGTTGCTGATTACTTACAAGCCGCATATTACCATAAACCGTATTATCGCCGAAACTATCCGCCGCAAAGATAAAACCTCGCTAAGTACTGACGGGTTTAGTCATCTATTATGGAAAATTGACGATGACCGAACTATACGGGAGTTGATAAATGCCTTCAGCCAGGTGAAGACAACTTACCTTGCCGACGGTCACCACCGGCTGGAATCATCAGCCAAACTGGCTGCCGAACAGCGCACATCTCGCGAACCGGTATTTGATACCATATCAACTTTGTATATGGCAACCGACCAACTGCGCATCCAGCAATTTGACAGGGTGGTGATCCCATCACCGCCTGTTGAAATTACGGAGTTACTGGCAAAAGTGAATGAGCATTTCGAAGTAATGAAAAGTGTTTGTCCGATACAACCTTGCAGGGCACACCAAATTGGTATGTACATCCGTAGCGAATGGTTTGAGCTGGTACCTCGTTTCGTGCCCCGGGGCAGTTTTGCATCGGCGTTGGATGCCTCCATATTACAGGAGCAGTTGTTATCGCCGGTATTTGGTATCGACGATCCTGCAAACGATGCACGGCTCAAGTGCGTAGGCGGTTCCGACGCTGTGAGCGAGATAGAAGCAGTTATCCGCCGGCATCCCGAAGCTATAGCGTTTACCTTATGCCCCTTAAGTACAGATGAATTGCTGAACGTGGCGGACGCCGGGGAAGTGCTACCGCCGAAATCAACCTGGATAGATCCTAAAATACCTTATGGGCTGTTGCTTTACCGGCATGGATCGTTTTAAGGTTTTTGCAACGATTGTTGAAAAAAAATATTGATTCAGTTACAAAAATTAAAACATGCTTAATTGTTGAGTGTTTATGGTAAAAAAACGCTGCAATAATGGTTTTATCAATACTCTTTATTTTTTCCCTCATTGTAATTATCATAGGTTTGGCGACGGCAAAATTAAATGCCAAGGGTCCCTGCGCCCATCAGTGGGTTGAAACTGAAGATGGCCATATAAAGTGTACCAAATGCTATCGTATGATTCGTCACATACAGGATATACCGGAACCGGAGTTAAGTGTTGCACCTTTAGCTAGGCAGGATGATAGCGCCCCTGTTCGTCCCGAAGGAATTAAGATATCTGTCCAGGTAGTTGAGAGAAAGTCAGCTAATCAATGAATCGGTGTGAGTGGCATGCTGTTTGGCATATACTGATCAGGCTTAGAGATCGTCATGTACTTCACTCTCCACCAATTGCGTAAGCACATTTTTTAGCGCTGCCTCACGCGCCCACTGCTGCTCTCCTATACTCGCATCTTCCCTGTACCATTTGATGGCCTCATTGATTTCGATGCGTGTTTTGTAAATAAAGCCTCCTTTGGGATGTACTTTTGTGCCTTCGTAGCTGTTGAGCCCTTCGGAGCGGATCATTTTGGCGAAATTTTTTAGACTGATGTCCAGTTGAAGACATTCGTCGAGACTGTTTTTAAAATCCTGTTTGTCTTCGAGCCACAGGGTTAAGATTTCGCCGTTAATTTCATGGTCGGCGATGCTGATGCGGCTGTAATCATAATCCACACCGATGACGAGCCACCAAAGCTCGTCTTTGAGTTTTTGAGATAGTTTTATCATTTCTTTAGTCATTAAGTCATTGGGTCATAGGTCATTTTGGCGTATAGTTCATAGATCATAGTTCATAGCTTATAAAGGGTGGCTATGATCTATGAACTATCAACCATATGCTACTTGAAAGGAGGCATCCAGTTGGGGAGGTATTTCTGTATTTCTTTAATGTGATTTTTGTACTTATCGCAGGCGCTTAAATAAGCCTGGTAACGCAATTGTATTTCGGATTTCTTTGAGGAGCGGCCATAAGCGGGCCGCAATGCGGAATAGATAAGATGCATAGTGTGATAAGGTTTAGGCTTTTGTAATTCATGGTTCGTAGCTCATAGTGAAGAATAATTGGCAATGAACTGTGAACCATTAACCATATGCTCCTGTGATTTCTTTAATTTTCATTTGCTTTTTAAGATTATTGTGGTACTTTCGTGAAGAACAACGATACAAATGTAAAGATTATTCTTTAATTTTATAAAGAAATAAAAGAGAAAAGTTATCCACATTTTATGGAAGAGCAGGCCAGGTCAAATAAAATAAAAAAGGTGCGTCCGGAAACATTGGAGTTCATTATACTGTATAACCAGCTCAGGGGCAAGGCATTTAACGGAAATGCCGAGCTGGCAATGGCGCTTGGTTTTAATTCGCCGGCATCTATTACCGAAATAATAAAGAGCCGGCAGAATATTGACCCGGATAAACTTCGAATTTTTAAAGAGAAATACAAGGATTTTCTATTTATAAAGAAACCATTGGTAAATACGGCTCTTGCTGCAACGACCTTTGAAGGTATTCCCATGTACGAAGTAGTGGCTACCGCTTCCGGAGTGGAGGTTTATAAAGATATTAATGACACCACACCCATCGGGCACATGAACTTCCCTGGCATAGAGGATTGTGATTTTGCGTTGCCGGTTTGGGGGCATAGCATGTATCCTTATTTGGAGAATGGCTGCTGGGTGGCGCTAAAGGTAATACACGATAAAAAGATACTTCCGGGCGAAGTGTATTATATTGAGTGGGGCGATTACCGGATGTACAAACGCTTGCTGGCAGGGGATAATGAAGACGAAGTAATAGCCCATAGCGACAACGTGACCGAAATGATCGGCAAACGCCTGAAATATGCGCCTTTTGTTATTAAGCTCGAAGAAATTAAAAAACTGTGCTTAGTGAAGGATATTCACAAGAAGCATAATCATTGAGGAGTCCGAAAGTCCGGAAGTCGGCATAAGTCCGGAAGATAATAAATGCTGGTTTATATGACACCATATTGCTTTATTGTTGGATTGTCTTTATCTTGCTTTAAAATGATACCTAACGCCATATCATGAAAAGACTTGTTATCACCCTATCGCCATTGATACTTCTTCTATTTGCTGGTTTTTCGTCTACAGCTCAAAATAGTGTTGTAAATTATTTAAATACAAAGGACACGCTATTTTATAACAACGTCGCATATAAGTTATCGTGGAGTTCGCATCCTGCCGACAATTATTATAAGCAAGAATACTTACCGACGGGAGAAAATCCTGATAAATATAATAGTATGCTGCTCATTGATTTTGTAATTACCCCGGAAGTTGACGTAACCGTCGTCGGGCAAAAAGTTGCAGAGATAAATGAAAGAAAAAAGAACGACCCGGTGGCAAACTATGCGTTATTACAGAGTGAAAATACGAATGAGTACTTACTCGACTTCTCATTGAGCAATGGAAAGGCCTTCGGTATAGTCGAATGGAATGCCTACCGATATAATGGCTATACAGATAAGCTGGGACATCAAGGTGTAATACTATTCGGGTTAAGCAAGCGTGCCTACGGCAACGCTGCAATGGATTTTATGAGGGCTCTCGGCTCTATGAGGCGAGAACAGATGAAGTTGTTTAGCGTTTGCAAGACGCCGGATATAGAAATAAGATAGATGAAATACCATCTTGCATGATGAATGAAATGCCATCTGCATGTCGAAAGTCGCTCGGAATATTCCAAGGCTTATCTGCTAACAATTCCGCGTAAACCCTATTGCTGCGCCTTCGGCTTAAAAGGCTGCACCTGCTTTGGCGCCGGTCTCTGGCCATTTGGGTTTTGCTTTTCAGCCTGCACACGTGGCTTAAATACCGTAACGGTAGTATTCGTTACTGTTGGCGGGCCTGGTCGGTTCGTTGCCTGTATGGTACGTTGTGGCACCCGGTCATTCGTAGCATTCTCAACCTGGTTTACAGCCGGACCACGATTGTAATTTCCGTTATTGGCCGGTTGCTTATTATTGGCGCCGTTATTATTCCCTGTTCGGTTGCTTACTCCGGTATTATTATCAGGAACTGTTATGGCGTTCGGCCGCGGAACGTTTGGTTTATTGTTATTGGCATTGCCGTCGTAGCTTGGGGCATTAGGGTTATTCGGACGGTTTACCGGCTGTACATTGTTGTTGGGATTGTTGTTCGGTGGATTGTTGTTATTCCTCCCGGCATTATTCCCATTGTTACTCGGGTTGTTGTTCGGCGGATTATTGTTCCTTCCGTTATTCCCGTTGTTATTCGGGGGAGGATTGTTGGTATTCCTGCCGTTGTCATTCCCGCGGTTATTGTTATTGCCATTATTATTCGGCGCATTATTGTTCCTTCCGTTATTTCCGTTGTTATTCGGGGAAGGATTGTTGTTATTCCTGCCGTTGTCATTCCCGCGGTTATTGTTATTGCCATTATTATTCGGCGCATTATTGTTCCTTCCGTTATTTCCGTTGTTATTCGGGGAAGGATTGTTGTTATTCCTGCCATTGTCATTTCCGCGGTTATTGTAATTGCCATTATTATTCGGCGGATTATTGTTCCCGCGATTATCGGTGCCGCCCCGACCATTATTAATGCCTACGGGAATAGTATTATTGCCGTCGCGGTCGTTCCCTCTGCCCCCACGATGGTTGCCATTGTAATTGTTTACATTGGATATATTGTTAATTATAGTTACCCGCTGGTGGTGGGTGAAATCGTTATTTACAACATAATGGTCGAGATCTGGCCGGGTCATGTGCCGGCTGGGAACAAAGTTCCAACTCCTTTGCGGCGGTGTCCAGCGATCAGCGTCTGCATTGGGAGCCAATGGGGCCCAGCAATAATAATCACCTGATCTTCCCCAGGTTACCCAGGCGGGCGCCCAGTCGTGCCCCGGTAGCCATAGCCAGCCGTAACTATCATCATAAAACCAGGTGCCGTAGTGAAATGGCGCCCAACCCCAATTGTAATTGGATACCCATGCCCATCCCTGGTCGCTGTATAGCCAATGCCCATTTGTCGCATAAGGCTTGAAATCGACGTCGACATTAGGGTGCCAAACGTAACCGTAATCCGGGTAATCTACCCAGTTGCCATAAGGTCCCAACTGGTCATAAAAAACCTGGTAGTTTGTTTCGATAACTCCCTCGGGATAAGTATCTGCAACAGGCTGCGGGACGGAGGACTCGGTGGTTACGTACATGGGTAACGAACAACCGGAAAACAGCAGGGGTATTAATGCAAAAAGGACGGTTTTAATTTTCATGAGGTTACTTTCAATATCTGTTTATAACAAACGTGTTACAATATTAAAAGTTTTATACCGATTTATGGTAACCTATAGCTAAAGAGTTTTCCGAAATACCACTAGGGGAGCACCCAGAACCGCCACCCGTTCCAATAGTCATTATATAGCTCGTAAAACTTTTTGAAACGATTTATCAGGGGTAAAGAATGACTTAGTGCATATCGTTCATACGCGTTGCTGTTTTCGAATTTTTTCAATAGTTCTGATCGTAAATCGTAAACATAATAACTATTGGCTGATTCCATACAAACACTGTCGTTCTTAACCAGGAAGCTGTCGACACTAATCGTCTGCGAAGTATCTTTAAATGTGAAAAAAGCATAACCATCAGTGGCATACATGCTTTGTTGATGTCCGAGAGGAAGGTATGACTGATCGCCAAGCCCATGATTGCCGAAATAGGTGAAAGAGTAGATTATCATTAGGCAATAAACACACGAATAGTTCAGCCAATACCTGACCCGGATAAACTTGCGTTTGCTTTGCACCTCTCTGAACGCAAAATAGACACTGTAAATAAGCAGGCTATAGAGTGCTGTTTGAATGGCGATTTTCAATATTTCAATAGCAAAATCAAAAATGGTAAACATCTTCTTTAAATTAAACGATACCGATGGGCGTAATAATGATCGCTATGAATGGCAAAAGTTTTAAGCAGTCACTGGTTTCTTAGTTATCATGTCCTGCAGGAACGCTACCACCAGTAAGCCAATGACCGATAATACCCACCCGAACGCTACCTGTTCGCCAAGCCGGCCGATACGTTCTTCGGTAGGGGCCAGCGAGCGTCCGGCTACCACGATGTAGTCCTTTTTAGCAGTGCTAAAACCTACCATTGCCTGCCGCACCCCGGGTTCAGGTTGCCACGACGCCGCGTCCAGGCCATTTTTCAGGATATAGTCTATCACCCCCTGCGGAATTTTCAAAGGTTTGCCATTCAGGGTGGCCGCACCTGCAATGATGTTTCCTGACCGATCATAGACCACCAGAAAAGGTGACAGGTTTTGTGAAAGCTCAAGAGCGGCGTTTGTTCCTGCTAATTCTTTGGGGTCGGCGCCTTTATCAATAGCTATCGCGGCATCTTGTGCCATTTGTATTTGCGGGTCGTTGGCCGAAAGGCGAAAGTTTTGCTGCACCGTGACGTAAATAATGCCGCATGCCAGTGTGATGATAGCCGCATAGCCAAACCATGCTTTAAATACATTTGCGTACTTGTTCATAATTTTACTGGGTTAAGTGATCCTGCTTTGTATTTTTCGCTGTAAAAGTACTTTGCATTACAAAGTAAATAAGAAATAACGACTTTTGCAAATGAAATTTTTTTGTTGTTGATCTATGTTAAAAAAAGAAGTAAATAATTGATTATAAGATGAATAAAATAGTTATTAGCTTTAATTGATATTTAGAACCATTTGTTTTAAAACTAAAATTTTAAGATCATGTATATCGTTCGTGACACTATGTTTCTCAAATTCGGGCACTTTCGCGATGCAAAAGCGTTAATGGCAACTGCCCTGAAAGATGGCTTTATGCCCGAAGCCGTCAATGGCAGAATTTTATCGGATTTTACCGGGCATGCGTACCGCTTTATACTCGAACAGAGTTTCAATTCCCTTGCCGATTACGAGCAGCGATTGCAAACGGCTATGAGTGAACCCAAGTGGCAGGCCTGGTATGAACAATTTAAGGCGCATGTCGAACGGTCGGAGCGCGAGATCCTTAAGGAAGTATCTTTTGGGTAGGCTGCAATAAGCGCATGTTTTTATAGAATATTGTAACTTTAAGGGGCACTTTACCGTTCTTAGGCTAATTGTTAAACAACTTTAAGTCAATTACAAATGCGCCTTTCATCAATAAAATACGCCGCGAAATTATTTACAGAGATTATCAAGTCTGTGATATTTAATACAAGAGAAAGCAAGCCTGTTTCGCAGCCCGTGTTTTTGACTTTAAGGCGACGTAGTTAACAGGCCTTTTTTTATATCTTGTGGGAAATTTCGCTTACAGCAACCCGGTTAGTGCAATCGATATGGAGAAAGAGTTTTATCAGCATATCCTGAACAAGCAACAGGTTACAGGCGCGGTGCCTTCAAATAAGGAGATCGCGGGCTGGGCATTGCAGGTTATACGTTTGCTTTATCCTGAGCAATCCAAAAGGCTTTATACCTTTGTTCACCAGTTGGAGGCAGAGTTTATGAAACTCGAGAGCGAACTGTGCGAGCTGCTGGACGCTACCAGGGGTAGTCATTGCGAGGATAACGAACTGATAGCAAAAGCTTTCTTTAATGGATTGCCCGAACTGTATCGCTTACTCAATACGGATATCGAAGCTACCTTTGCCGGCGACCCGGCCGCAAAAAGCGAGTTCGAGGTCATCAGGGCATATCCAGGTTTTTACGCGATATCTTTTTACCGCCTGGCACATTTCCTTTATCAATTAAACGTGCCGCTTATACCGCGCATACTTACGGAATATGCACACTCCAAAACCGGGATCGATATACACCCGGCCGCACAGATCAGCGATCATTTTTTTATCGATCATGGTACGGGCGTGGTTATCGGTGAGACCTGTGTAATAGGCCGTCATGTAAAAATATACCAGGGCGTTACCCTCGGCGCTTTAAGCGTCACCAAAAATCCCATCCATGCACAGCGTCATCCTACCGTTGAAGATAATGTAGTGATCTATGCCGGCGCCACCATATTAGGCGGCCGCACGGTTATAGGCGAAGGCAGTATCATCGGCGGTAATGTTTGGCTGACCAAAAGTGTTCCTGCTTACTCCAAAGTGTACCACACGCACGAAGTAAGCATGCTGAAGGAAAAGATTAAAGATTAAACTTAGTTGACAGAAGTTGTAGTAGTTGTAATGGTTGGATTAGTTAATTTGCAACCGATACGACTAGTCTAACTTTTAAACTACACTAATTACTAAAAATAATGGCCGGCATAATCGATCTGATAGGCAACACCCCCATGGTGGAGCTGAAAAAACTTAACCCCAATCCCAATGTAACCATTTACGGTAAGCTTGAAGGGAACAATCCCGGCGGCAGTGTGAAGGACCGTGCAGCATTGAATATGATCCGCAGTGCCCTGGAGCGCGGTGATATAAGGCCGGGCACCAAGCTGATCGAAGCCACTAGCGGGAATACAGGTATTGCCCTTGCGATGATATCGTGTCTTTACGGACTGGAGATAGAGCTGGCATTGCCGTCAACATCAACCCGCGAGCGTACGCTCGCCATGGAAGCCTTTGGTGCAACGGTTACTTTACTGGATGGTATTGAAGCTTGCCGCGATTATGCCGAAGCGAAAGCGGCTACAGGCGAATACTTTATACTCAATCAATTCGCTAACCCTGATAATTATTTGGCCCATGTGAAAACTACGGGGCCGGAGATATGGCGGGATACTGAGGGAAAAATTACCCATTTTGTGAGCGCAATGGGGACAACGGGGACAATAATGGGCTGCTCGCGATATTTTAAGGAAAAAGATCCCAATATCCGGATAGTGGGATGCCAGCCAACGGAGTGTTCATCTATCCCCGGTATCAGGCGTTGGCCGGAAGCTTATCTTCCAAAGATATTTGATCCGGCAAGGATTGATGAAGTGCGTGATGTTAGCCAGGACGAAGCAACAGAAATGACGCGCAAGCTGGCAAAGGTAGAAGGTATTTTTGCAGGCATGAGTACGGGCGGCGCAGCAGCAGCAGCGGTTAAGCTGGCAGCCGAATTAGAAGAGGGGATTATCGTGTTTATTTGTTGCGACCGCGGGGACCGTTACCTGAGCAGTAATTTATTCGGGTAAGGAAAGTTATTAACACATTGATAACCAAAAATGGAGTTTTTTATCAATGTGTTGATAAAAAATAACAAAAAATATTAAAAAAATATTAGTCTGCTAAGCCGATAGAGTTTATATTTGTCACAGATTCATATTATCGATCTAACACACACTTCGTTCTTTATGGTTTAATTATGAGTTCAGTTAATTATTGAGAAGAAGAGAGAAAGCCCCAAACTTTCTCTTTTTTTATGCCGTATTTTTGCAAAACATATATTATAATACACCTTTCTTTATGTTGTGTGCGCAAACACATATTCCACACGTTTCCATAGAATATCTACAAACATATTACGAAATTCCTACAGAATGGCTTTCTATTTTTATCTGCACCCAAAATATAAAACCATGAAAAAGATAATTTTATTCCCGTTTGCCGCTGTCTTGTTAAATTACAGTGCAATTGCCCAGGACCTGAAAGCTAAAAATGTGCCTGCCGCTGTAAAAGAAGCACTTGCCAAAAAGTACCCAAATGCAACCGAAGTAAGCTGGGAGAAAGAAAAAGGGAACTATGAAGCCAACTGGGGAGGTAAATCAGGCGAGGATACTTCTGTGCAGCTCACACCAGCCGGTGTTTTTGTTGAGGAGGTGGATGCCATATCGGTAAGCCAGTTACCTGCATCTGTCGCACCTTACGTAAAAGCGCATTTCAATGGCGCCAAAATAAGAGAGGCAGGAAAGTTGACGGATGCTAACGGAAACAAAATGTTAGAGGTGGAAATAAAAGGCAAGGAACTGCTGTTTGATGAGAGTGGTAAGTTTATAAAGGTCGATTGAGTTATTTCTTTAGTTGCCGGGCTATTACTTGCTCCAAATGATCAAGGCTTTGATTTAGATAGCTTGCATCTCCAGATATCTTAGATAAGGTAAATCCACCTTCAATCATAGCGATCATCAGTGAGGCGAACTCGTTCGAATTTACATTTTCTTTAAACTCGCCCTGCATTTTGCCTTGTTGAATGATAGCTGAAACGCTTTTATGCCAGCGGGACAGGGCGGCATTTGCTTTTTCCTTAAGCAGAACATGGGTATCATCTGCCTCAATGCCTGTATTTACAATCGGGCAGCCGTCTTTTAAAACCGGGGACCTTAAACCATTGCTATAAACTGTAATAAATGCCTTTAATTTGCCCAGGGCCGAACGCTCATCGGCTTGCAGTTCTCTTACCTGGCTAATCAGGGAGTTCATGCTGTGATCGAACGCCGCCAGCGCAACATCGTCTTTGTCCTCAAAATTACCATAGATAGCCCCTTTAGTCAGCCCGGTGGCATCGGTCATATCGTTAAGCGATGTACCTGCGTAGCCCTTCTGGTTGAAAAGAGACGCAGTTTTTTCTGCAATGAAAATCTTGGTGCGTTCGGCTTTTCCCATATATCAAAGCTAATAAAAATACCGAATGGTACAAATTATTTCTTTGCCTCCAGGGCGTCCAGTTTCTTTTTGGTTTCCGGGTTATCATTCATAGCCAATACTTTTTTATAATATTCAGCGGCTTTTGGCTTATTCTTTTGGGCGGCGTAATAATCACCCATGCTATCGTATACATTCCAGCTTTTTGGATAATTTTTGATGTTCATTACAAGCATAGCATAAGCCTTTTCGGGTGCGCCGCTTTGCATGTAATAATAAGCAAGGCCATTTACCAGGTTCTCATCCGGCAATAGGGTATAACCCATGTGGCTGGATACATCAGCATAATGATCTGTCAGCGCAGCCACAGGGTCAAATTTGCTTTTTACATCACCCAGTTTCTGATTCATGTCCATCGGGATCCTGAAAAAGCTGAACAGGAAATGCAGGGCATCGTATTCGGTGATCAAAGGAACCGAGCCATGGTTGTCGGTTTTATAATACCCATAATTGAAATTCAAACCATCCGTTTTCGATGATCTTTGCAGTAAGTCCTTCAGTTGCAGTATGGAGCGGATGTGGTACGTTTCCCCAGTGGTGTCTATGCGCACCTGCAGCGTATCCATTGCGGCCGGCATTGTATTGGCAACACCAAGGTACAGGGCTTTACCTTTATAACTATGCTGCTGAAAAGCATCGCGGGCCTGGTTCAGCAGTTTTTGTTTATCCCACCACATACTTGGGTCGATCGCCACATAATTATTGAACATATCAGGGTGATGAACCATGATATTCATTACGGTTAATCCACCAAAGGAATGGCCCACCAGCATTTTATAGGGAGCGACCGGGTAAAGTGAATCAATATGCGGGATCAACTCTTTCTGCATGAAGGCTGTAAATTTTTCACCGCCCCCGGATGATTTAAGGTCGTTGCTCTTTGTGCCGTCGGGATACAAAAGCGAATGTGTGGGCGTCAGGTCACGGGTGCGATTGGTGTTGGGAATGCCGACAACGATCATGTCGGGACATATCGTATTGCCGTTGACACCGCTCAGTTCTTGTATCATACCCACTACGCTCGAAAAATGTGCATCACCATCGAGCAAGTATAAAACCGGGAAGCGCCTGCTCGTGTCTTTTGCGCCATCGGGCACGTAAACCCATATTTTTCTTTCCTCGCCAAGCGTTTTAGAATGAAGGCTATCGATCTTACCGATGGTGATACTATTATTGGTGTCAGGGTGCTTGCAGGCAAACAGCAATAGCATTAATGCCGGTACTAAAAGGCGTTTCATGTGAGGTTGAGTTTGATTAGCACTAAGCTATTGATTTTTAAGGATCAATAAAACAAATACCTGCAATACCAACAATTATGCTTCGCGGACGTTATTACCATAACAAATCTTGGAATTATGAGCAAAGTAAGCAATATGGTATCAAGCATCAGGCTTGATCTGCAGGATCTGTCCCAGGATGGGTTTAAAAGGGTTTTTACACACGTGGACCAGGTGAGCGTGAAACAGAGTGTTGACCGCATGGGCCTGGATAAGTTTATAGAACATTGCGCGCGCATGGCAGCTGTAAGCGGCGCGATAGCGGGCGGCGGCGGTGCCTTTACCATTGCTATAGGAATTCCGTTGGATCTGGTTAACCTGATCTCGCAGCAGATCAGGGTTACGCTGGGTATTATATATTACACCCGAGGCGCATACGAGATCACTTTCGACGAATTCTTATCTATTATGGCTGTTGCATTGCAGGTTGAGGCGGGTGTAGCGATAACGCGGAATGTGCTGGAGCGGGTATCAGAAAAAATGATGGTTCGCCTGGGTACCCGAACAGCTGGTAAACTAATACCCATTATAGGCGGAGCGATAGGAGGGGTAACCAATTATATGTTTGTGAAGCGTATGGCCGAATCAATCAAGCGAATGCAGCCGCGCTTTCAACCGTTAACTATTCATCTGGAATAAGGAACAGCCTTACAATGTTATTTTGTACTCCACTTGAACCATTTGATGCCTAATGTGGCGAACACGATGGTGTAGCCAAGGGTAAGCAGCAAAGCGTTGGTGGTTTGACTGTTCCATTTGGAAGGTTCAAGGCCTGCAGCAAGTATAGTTTTAACCGTTCCGTATGGTGTCCAGGTAACAATGTCTTTTAGGTATGCTACGTTCAATTCACCGAACATGCCTACCACGATAAAAGCAAAGTAGATAAGCCTCGCGGAAGAATTAACAGTTTCAGGATTTTGGATACGCCCTACTATAGCCTGGCCAAGCGCCAGGTAAACAGCACCACCCACTATCGAAATAAGAAAGGTAAATAAATAACCGCTTAAGGACATTCTGATATGGTCGAATTGGTAACCTGCTACAAAAACGACTATTGTAAGCAGCATTATCATAGTTAGCTGAACAAGCAGGCGGCTCGTCATAATAGTCCATAAGGGTAATGGCGATACGCGCAGGCGTTGAAAAACCCCTTTATCCCGGTCGCGGGCAATGGAGTTGGTGTAACCCATCAGGCCTATAGCAACTAAACCCAACGTTATCGCATTAGATAGTACAAACGCCGGCCCGAACATGGGCATACTTACCATGCTTTTCCATGAAAAGACAATGATCATGGGTACAAGCAGCACCATTAGATTAGCCCGCCTGTTGCGCCAAAGCGTGGTGTAATCTGCCTTTAACAAGGCTTTCATTACTTCGGATGTTTTGGGTATTGCGATTTCCATTTCTTCCTATTTTTAGATTTCCTTATGCTCGTACTTCAAGTCCTGTTAAAGCTATAAATACGTCCTCAAGGGTGACCTTTCCCCTTCGCGATACCGCGATCACTTCAGGATCGTTCCGGTGCTTGTCGATTAACGACTGCGGCGTACCTGTCGCGATGATCCGTCCATGATCTATAATGCTGATACGATCGCATACGGCTTCAGCTTCTTCCATCGAATGGGTGGTAAGCACAATGCCATTGCCTTTCTCGCGGATAGCCTCAATACGCGACCACAGTTGGCGGCGCGATTGCGGGTCGAGACCCGAAGTTGGCTCATCCAGCAAAACTAATTTCGGGTCGTGTATAGTGGTAATAGCCAGTGACACCCTTTGCTGCTGACCGCCCGATAACTGGCCGAACTTTTTGTTTTCAGCTTCCGCGAGGTTGATCTCCTTCAGCAAAGCGTGTAATAAGGGCTGAGTAAGTTTCAACCCGTAAATACTGGCATACAATTCCAGTATTTCGGCCACGTTTAGCTCCGGCTGAAAGCTGGTAGCCTGCAATTGTACGCCCATCGCCGCTCTTGCATGCAGCGGGTTTTTGAGCGTATCGTACCCCGCGACAGTAACCGTGCCCGATTGTTGTTTGATCAGCCCCTCCACAGCGCTTAGCGTACTTGTTTTGCCCGCGCCGTTCGGACCAAGCAAGCCGAATATTTCACCTTGTTTTACAAAAAATGAAACATTGTTCACGGCCTGGAAATTGCCATAGTAGACGTTCAGATTATCAACCTGGAGTATATTGTTTTGTGGTGTGTCCATTTAGAATTGTCAACTTGATTACCTTGATTTTCCTGAAGTAACGAGAAGTATGATGCCTCCGGCGAACAATATTCCCCCTGCATAAGGCATCCAGTTAGTAGATTGCTTCTGATCGATCGATACTTGTATGGGACCGGCGTCGATGATCTTCTTCTTTTTCGTGTAAGTAAAAACCGACAGTATGAGTATCCCTGCCCCAATAACCGTAAGCAGCATTCCGAGAGCTCTGTTCATTGTACCCGTGATTAAAGTTAGCCTAATATCTGATAAATATTTGACTTCTCTTGATCACGAACAATTAAACTTTATTTGACGGTAAGCTGCAATACCCGTGAAAACCCCCGAAAAATACCGTTAAAACACTGTTTTTTGGCGCATTTTAATGCTTTATGTTTGTTATAGACTTACTATCACCATATGACCCTATTCGCACCCCGAACTCACAGTACCTTGAACAAAGCATCCGAATATTTTCTAAAACTGCAAAGCGAACTTGACTTCGATAAGTACAAACTGGAAAAATACGGGGAATTATTTATGCTCGGAAGTTTCCAGGCCATGCACGATGCCGACCTGGCATACAATGATATTTATTTTAAATGCTCCCAAAATGCGCAGTCGAAAGAAAACTTGCTGTGGTGTCTTGAGCAGGAGGGAAAGCTATTAATAAAACATCCCGACTGTTTCGACGGTGATACTTATCGCATCAATGTTATTAAAGCCATCTCTGAAATAAAAATCCATGTTCTGAGCGGGGACCTGGATTACCTTTATATGTGATATTCTAACCAATTGCTATCCAGCTGATTATGGTGTCCTTTTACCGGAATTGGCATAATTTTTTTTGGAGTTAAGCCAAACAAATCAATGGATAATTTCATTGTTATTCTGAAATCATTTATTAACCAATAGCTAAATTTCAAACGATGAAAAAACTTGTAATAATTGACGATGATCCTATCGATCATTTCCTGATCAAACACATGCTCCGCGGCAATGAGTATTTTGATACCACCACCTATACTACATATGGTTCGCTGATCCTGGATTATATTGAAGAATATAGCAAAAGCCCGGAGAAATTGCCCGATGTGATCTTGTTGGACCTGAATATGCCCGTATTCACAGGCTGGGATTTCCTTGAACGTATGCAGTCGATTTCAGCTGCTGTTCAGAAAAACATTAAGATTTTTGTGCTTACTTCATCTGTGCGAACCGAAGATACTGAACAGGCGGAACGCTACCCTTTTGTCAGATCAGTGATCACTAAACCATTAAAACCCAATACCATAGAAAAAATTACGCAGAGGCACTATGCCGAATAGGGCGACCGTCAATTTTCCTTGAGAGAGTCGATCTTTTGGTTGTTTTTCTTCAATATTTCATCAAAGTCCTGTGTGCATTCCTGCAAAAGTTGGATATATTCTTTACGTTCGCTTTCGTTTACCGAGTCGTTAAGTAATGCTGTAAGACTCATGACTGAACATAGCGAGCGCCTTATCTCATGCGAGTTCGACCAGGCTATGTCATGTAATGTCGCGTTTTGCGCCTTTATTTTTTCCTCCTTCAATATCATATCGGTGACATTGGTAGCCATAACAAGCCTGCAGGGCTCACCGTTGAACGCCAGATCATAAGTAACAATTGATACATAAAGGGCCTCTCCGCTTTTTTTCAGATGTTTCCAGGTGCCCGACCTGTTTACTCCCTGACTCAATGAGCGGACGAAGTTCTCGATACGTTCCTTATCACTCTCCGGGCGGATATCGGCAATGTCCATTGCCAGGAATTCGTCGTTGGTATAACCATAGAGATCGATCGCTGAACGGTTTACCTTTGCAAAGCGCAAATCGTGGACCCGGTATATCCACATCGGGTTAGGATTCAATTCAAATAAGTGCCGGTATTGTTCTTCGGAGTCCACAAGCCTCTTATTTTGCCCTTTGATCTGGAAGTAAAGAATAACCGAAACAAAACCAACAAAACCGAAGTGATTAATGCTGCTGACGAGCCCGCGCGTGCCCAGGCCGAGACCTTTATCCAATGCAGCGAGCAAAGGATGACTGAATAATGCCCAAAGAAACCCGGTGATAAAAAATCCTAATGGAATTTTAAACAATTTGAGATGCATAATTTACCGGGATGAATAAAAATAGGGCGGATAGTACCATATCTTTTTTTTACGAAACAGCCTGACTGCAGGTTAACTGCAATGGAGATTTATTTATAACATTTTTGTTACAAATAAATAATGCTATTGGCCTTGCTACTCAGGCGTTTCGCTCTTCTTCTAAAATTGCGAGATAGGATTTTTCAATATGATGTGCCGTTTTTTTACCGCGGTATTTTGCAAGGTTGATAAGCAATACGCTCCCCAAAATGACTACAAGGCCGGTTATCTGCAGGACTGTTATATGCTCGTCCGCGAAGATCACACCTAAAATTACGGCTATAACCGGGTTTACATAGGCATAGGTACTTACCTGGGTAGCAGACCGCACCTTGAGCAGCCATACGTAAGCGCTAAATGCAGCTATGGAGCCAAATAGGATGAGGTATAGTAACGCGAACCACGACTGCCCGGGTATTAGGGCGAAGTTCAGGCCGGTGAATTCGCGATTCAAAAGACTGCCGGGTATAAACAGCAGGCCTGCGATGATCATTTGCCAGGCTACATTAACCGCAGCCGAACCCTCACTCGGGTGATGCTTGGCATACAAGGAACCACCGGACCATGACATGGAACCTATGATCAAAAGCAACATTGGGAATATCTTCAGGCTGACATCATTACCGGTTAACATGCCATCGAGCTGCTCGCCAAACAACAGGATCACGCCAATAAAACCAATGATAAGGCCCGTTATCGTCGACCTGCTTTTAAAATTAATGGCCCAGTTTTGCCGGTCGAGCAATACAAACCATATGGGCGCCGCGGATACCAGGATAGCGACCATAGCACTCGGTAACGTTTGTTCAACCCATATCACGATGCCATTGCCTATGCCTAAAAGCAATATACCCACGATGGCCGAGTTGATGAGACTTCGCCAGATAAAAATTTTCTCGCCCTTGATAATGCACCATATCAGCATCAGCAAACCCGCGGTGGTAAAGCGTATGGCGCCCATCAGCAGCGGCGGCATACCGTGGATGGCCATGCGGATAAAAAAATAAGTGGATCCCCAAACCAGGTACACCGTCGCAAAGGCGATGATAACCATCAGGGTAGAAGCAGGTTTATTTTGAGTAGGCGACATAAGTTTCATTTTTCGGGTATTACCAGTTGCTGTTGTTCTTTCACCGTTTCAAGCACAATGGTAGTGCGCGTGCTTAGCAGGTTGGGGATCTTGCTGAAACTGTTCCGCATCAGGCTCATAAGCGTTGTCGAATCATTGGTGCGCACCTTCACCAGGTAGCAATCATCCCCCGCTACATGATGCACTTCCTGCACCTCGGGTATGCGCGCCAGTTCCTTTGCGGTATCGTTGCAGCCGGGGCCGTCGGCAGCTTTCATGAATATAAAGGCCAGCATTTTTTGCTGCAGCGCCGTCGGATTAATGCGGGCGGTATACTGTAATATCACCCCCTTTTGCTCCAGTTTTTTTACCCGCTCCAGCACACCCGAAGGGGCCATGCCCAGTTCACGCGCCAGGTCGGCATTGCTTATGCGCGCGTTATCCTGCATCAGCCTCAAAATGTGCAGGTCGGTTTTATCCAGTACCAATTCTGTTTCCGCTATCATTCAGTAAATTTACTATCAAAATGAATTAAATTCAATATAATATTATAAAAAATGAATTTAATTCGACAAAAGTGCCGCTTACGTGTTTAAACGTGTAATTGGCAGCCGTAATACAAGGGGTATTAGGAAAGCATATCATCTTTTTCCATGCGGCCTTCTTAAGCCGGATAAAGCCGTTAAGATACACTATGCGTTCACGTTTATGCGCGTGAAGACCACTTTCGGCCACTAAATGACCACATTACCAGCGAATTGCGCGGCACACTATGGGTTAAATCCTTAGGAACTATGCCGTTTTCGTGAACAGTAAAAATGCAAGTAGCTGTAATGCAGTACGTTTTTCTTGCTTTGGCTATGCAGAAAAAAAGAGCCATCCTGACGAATAAGTCTGTGATTTACCACTTTTTGCAATTTTTTCACCGGTTTTCCGGCATTTCTATTGCCTAAACCGGCTTAGTGTACGGCAAGTCTTGATAAACTTCGGGGCTGTTTATCAAGGTTGGGTACACTATCCGAAACGGATATGACCAACGCAACACGTCGCGTGATCGACAACGGAACAAAACGATCAAACCGTCATAATATCCACGATGATCTGACGTTGATAATAATCAATCAAAAACCTTAGAACGATGAAGAAACATCAATTTCTATTCATAGTAATGCTGGCCTTTTCTTTCCAGTTTTTTCATCCCGGTAAATTGTCGGCCCAGGCAACGGCGGCTGATCAAACAGCACAGCTGAAACCATTTGTGGGCAAATACCAGTTCACCGACAATACAATGGTGTTTCTTCGGATCATGGTAAAAGACGGCAACCTTGTATTGAAACAGCTTTGGGACAACCAGGAGATCCCCTTTAAAAAAACATCGGACCTTGAGTTTTATAACGATGAGCACGATTTCCCGCTTAAGTTTACCAAAAGCAGCACCGGCGAAATAACCCAGGTATTGGCTTTTAATCGCGATTTGTGGAACCGGGTTGCCGACGATTACACCGTTCCCCTGCAAAAGATCATCCAGCTTACGGCCGAACAGTTAAAGCCGTTTGAAGGCAAATATGAACGAAAAGGCGGTGACGGCGACGCCGATGACATGGTGCAGGTTGCTTCGGCAGACGGTCATTTGACCATCAAACATGGGGATGACGTAACCGGCATTTTCGCTGTATCGGAGCAGGATTTTGTAACAGAAAACCAGACTTTTTCCGTTAAATTCACAAAAGGTGGCGACGGTACCGTTATACAGGCAGTGGTGAATAAAAAGGATGTGTGGATAAAGGCGAAATAGTATTAGTTGATTGAGTTGGTCCCGATAACTATCGGGAGAGTGAGTGGTTGATTGGGTTAGATTCTTAGCGTTCGCTCAACTCACAGATAAAATTCCGGCTTCCGAAATCCGAATCCGAAAGAATCAACCGGCCGCTTTTTTGGAGGGGTGCAGGCTTTCTTTCAGTTCCTTCATCTCAATTTCGTAAACGCGCATGCGGGCATGCAGTATATCCACTTCGGTGCGCAGCATTTGTATTTCGGTAATGAGTTTGGCGGATTCGGGTTTGCCGGGCATCTTTTCGCCGGTGCCTATAATGAGCCATTCGGGGGAGTATTTGAGCTGAAAACAGAGTTTGCGGATGAGGTAGTAGCTAACTTCCTGTTTGCGGTTGATGACCTTGCTGATAAAACCCTGGTCGACGCCGATGGCATTGGCCAGCGCCAGCTGCCCGCCGTGCTCCTTTACTATAATTTTAAGCCGTTTTACTACGCCCTCGTCCGTCATAACGCAATAATAAAGAATGCCTTATTAAAAGCGAAATAACATGCAACGCCCCATAATGTTTGACTGCGGGCCTGGATGCGCAAACGTATAATTTACGATAGCTCGGCCTCGGCGGGTATGCCCTTCAGTTCGTTTACACTGATAAGCAATGCGCCAAGTTTTGAGTAGTAGGTAGCCAGGGTGATCTCCCTGTCTTTATAGCCATTCATCAGGCTGTTAAGTTCCTTTTGCATTTTGGCAACTTCGCACTCACCTGCAATCGCGGTGGTAGCAGGGTTATTTAATGCGGATTTGATCGCGTTCACTTTTAGCTCGGCTGAGCGCAACATAAACAATGGGGGTACATTTTTATTCGCCCTTAATATATCTTCAACTTTGTTGCTGTTTTTCTTTTCGTAGCGGGCAATAAGGTAGATGAGAATGAACCCGGCAATTAGAAATAGTATAGCTATATTCATAATGGTTGAATAAATAAATTTAAAGCCTGGACCGGAAAAAAAGACTTTCCTCTATTGTTTCTACGTAAACAATATCAATAGGTTACAAAAAATTTTGTGCGATTTGCGGGGCCTTAACTATAGGTGTTATGGCACCATCCAGCCTTTAGTAGTTTTGAATTCCTGCGCGCCGTAGCTAAAGTCGCCGCTCATTGGCAAACCATTGTAGTAGCCGTAAAATGAGATTTGACCAGGGTCACCGAGAACATCGACATTGAGTTGGTCGCCCGATGTTGCCGGGAAAGCAAATGAGAAGGTACCCTTTATATTTTGCTTTGTCTCCACTAATACAGGTGTATCGGCCTTTAGGGTGTGCGTTACATATACATTTACGCTATAAGTTGTACCGCTGGCGATAAAAACCTTAACCAGTTTACCGGTCACATCGGCCGAATTTTCTTTTTGCAGCGCAACGTTTGAAACAGATTTTGCCGGTATGGGTGTTGCGCCACTATAGTATACATATGGTTCCGTCGAGATAAGCTTTAAGGTTTGAGAAGTTAACACTAAAACCTGGTAGGTAACACCGGTGCTATCGGGATAGGTTACATCAAGATAAATAAAACCATTTTTGGTGCTCAGCTGGTAAGTGCCTTTCTGTTGAGTCTGCAGGTTTGTGTACAAGGTCACCCCCGAACCGCCATCAAACTGCATAGCAGGAGCAGCTATATAGCCATTATCAGCCAATGTTTTACCTGTGGTATCCTGTATTTGCTGATTGTCAGTTGGAAATAACCACAATCCTTTCAGCTCGCCATTAATGGTAGCCATATCAGAGGAGGTCAAACTAACCGTTGTACCGACGTCCTTTTTACAGCCGAAGAAGACAACTGCGGCAGAAAACAAAACGAGTAGAATTTTTTTCAACCTAAAATATATTAGACAACACTAAAGCATTTATACGTTTAACCGGACATATTGTTTCAGTGCGATCGGGTAAAAAAAGCGCTATTTATTACAATTCACGTATTTTCACATTGCGGAAAGCAATATGATACCCGTGGTCCTGTAATGAGATGTGTCCCTTATTGAAAAACGCGAAATCCTTCCAGTTTTTGAATTTACTTTTTGAAACCAATTCGGTCCAGTTAGCATCCCACAGATGCGTTTTCACGGTCTGCACGCCATTGAGCCAAAATGTAAGATCGCCATTTTTCAGGCGTATTACGGTATGGTTCCATTGACCGGCGGGATTTTCCGCTGCTTTGGCAGGAGCGATGATATCATATAACGACCCGGCAAGATGATTCGCCTGTTTATTATCTTCAGCCTTTTGATCATCAAGCAACTGGTATTCGGGGCCGGTAATAAAGGTGTTGGAGTATTGCTTATCCTCTTTTACTAAAAACATGATACCACTGTTGCCTTCCCCGGCAATGTTCCAATCGATCGATAACTCAAAATTTTCATATTCACCATCGCTTACGATGTCGCCACGGTCGCCTTTAACTGAGGGATCAAGTTGAAGCTCGCCATCCTTAACGCTCCACGCGGCTCCCGCGGAAGGTTTAAGGTAATTATGCCAGCCCTGGGTGGTTGTGCCGTCGAACAGCAGCTTCCAGCCTTGTCTTTTCTCTTTGTTGGTTAGGGTATTATTGGTTTGCGCCGATAAGCTGCCGCACACCAGCAGCAATGCCGGTAAAACGAAGATTTTCTTCATAAGATCAATTTGAGGTTAATGGGTAAATGTAGCGAAAGCGCGGTTATTTATACAGTTTGGGCATAAGAATTTTACACTTGGAAAATTTGACAGTGCATTGGTGGAGAATAAAATTTCACAAAAATTAACATATTTAATCCAAACATTATAAAAATTAACCTGTTGCTTCCTTTAATTATCTTTTATTGATTAACTTAAATTAAAAACTATGAAAAAGCTATTTGCAGTATTGATGTTATCAACATTTGCATTGGGGGCCTTTGCAGCGGCGGAAAGCCCTGTAATGAAGCAGGACACTACTAAGAAGCACAAGATGAAGAGGGATACGATGAAAAAGGACACTTCGAAGAAACCACCAAAAAAGTAATTTTTTGGAAAAAGAAAAGCCCGGCTACTCGCAGCCGGGCTTTTGTATAAATTCAAAAATTTATTATATCTCATCATCGCCGATGCCAGACCGTAATCGCAATGGCGACAACCTCAATTGCTGCAGGATTATTTGGATCATCAGCAATAAAAAGAAATAGAAAAGCATGTTTTGCAACAACGTGCCCACACTTAGTGCATCGCCAATGATTTCAAACAGGGTCAGTTTCATAAATCAGGGTCGACAATTTACAAAACATTTATTTATAAAAACAAGGCCGCGTAGTCGATTTTCCCTGGAATGGAATAATTTATCGCGAAATGAAAATAGTTTTAACTTAAATTAATATCCGCCTTTCTATCAACAGCTTATGACAACTTTTTGGCAAATAATTTAGCCGTCCAACCTTTTCTCATAACAATAAAAGCGCAACCCCGGCCTGAAACTAAGCCCCATTTCGCCGGCGAATACATAGCCCATTTTAGGGAATAGTTTTTGAGTAGCCTCATTGGCCGTATTGGTGTCGATGCGAAGGGTTTTGATACCTCTTCTTAAGGCTTCGGTTTCCGCCTGCTGCATTAATGCGGCGGCGATACCTTTACCACGGTATTGCGTGCCAACAGCCAGCCGATGGACCACAATAGCGGTTTCGTTTATGTCCATGCCCACGCTTGCATATTCAGGGTATTGGTCGGTTGTGATAGCAGCAACTCCTGCTATATCGCCATCAAATTCAGCCACCCATAATTGATCCAGGGCGATGTCTTCTTCAAATGCTGCGGAATTTGGATAGATATCATCCCATTGGTAGTTGCCCGCAGCCCTCATAGCCGGGACGATACCAACAATTATCTGCATAATGGCAGCCACATCGGATAGTTTTGCCAGGCGAATGATCATGGCGATAAAATTAGTAAACCACGCGGGTAATAAAATATATTTTAAAGGCAGGAAACACTGCTGACATAGGGTTGACATAAAAGCCCCGTTACTTTGAATTATAAACTAAAAAAGAAAACATCATGGAAATCATTAAAATGTTATTAAAGGAGTTTGACGAAGAAGCACAAACCACCCGCAAAATGTTGTCATGCATACCCAATGACAAGTATGACTGGCAGCCACATCCCAAAAGCATGACCATCCGCCGCCTGGCAACCCACATTGCTGATATACCGTCCTGGCTTGAAATAGCCATATGCGACGATGAACTTGATTTTGCCGCCGGAACGCATAAGGAACCTGTTATCAATAGCACGGGTGAATTAATACGTTTTTTTGAGGAAAGCCTGGCTAAAGGAAGAGCGGCATTAGCGAACACTACAGAGGATGTATTGCAAGAGCCGTGGACACTACGCAATGGCGACCAGGTATATAGCGTCAGACCAAAAGTTGAGGTGATCCGCATGTCTTACTGTCAGACCGTGCACCACCGCGCGCAATTAGGTGTGTTCCTGCGTTTACTTAATGTGCCAATACCTGGCAGCTATGGACCAAGCGCCGATGAAAATGAATTTGTAGCACAGAACGCGCTGGTATAATTGCGTAAAACCCGACAAAAAATACCGTTAAAACACGGGGTCCTTTTTGTTTTTATTAGCACTAATTTAGCCACAGGTCATATTAGTGTACTAATGGAAAACTGGGATTATTATATATCTGGCATTTGGAAAATGAAGTTGGGGACTAACGAATACATTACCGATGTGTTTCTCCACTCAACCGCTGAAGGTTTTGGCAAGGGGATAAAGACCGGCAAGGATGAAGTAGTGAGTCTTTTGAAGGAAGGAGCTAAAATTACAACCATAACCTGGAATTACCATTTGATACAATGGAGGTATGGGGCAAAAGTGGAGTATGAGGAGCGGGACGGCGAAATCCGCCTGCACACGCAGTCAGGCGCAGCGACTTTCGACGACCTGGAAAGCGCCATACAAATGCAGTATATTATGGCCGATATACCTGTGACAAATGTGAGCCATTAACTACCTGGTAAACATATGATTGAGGGGCGTCCTTCCGGTGCGGGAAGGGCGTTTTTTTGTTTTATTTTATTAGCTTGCTGAAAGTTGAGTGTTTGATCATGATCTCGAAATTTTCATGGAAAGCCTATATACCGGCGTTTATCATTGCCGCTTTAATGGCGGTATTGATATTCATTGGTATTATTACGCCCGATCCCGCATCAGCTAAGCTGATTTTGCCCATCACACCCTTAGTTCTGTTCCCGGTCTTGGCATTGGTTTAGCCCATCTACGGCGCATGCCGGACTAAAATAATCCGGTTAGAGCTAAATGATCATCAGCGGGTGTTTTGACCTTGCCAAACCTGCAACCTGGTATTACGCTGACCTTGCCGGCTTTACCATTACTATCCTGCCTGCTCAAAACACAGCCTATGAGTACCTGTATATCAAATCGGGCGATAAAAACACAGGTAAGTTATCCGGGTTTTATCATCGCAATTATACTAAGGTGAAGGCAGAACCGCGTACTCATCTCAGCGACCCTGGTTTGGTTGAATTTAGTTACCTGAAAGAAATAAAGGAGATATTCGGCTAAATATATAAACCGTACCCTTTGGCTTTAATGCTTAATTAATAATCGTCAAATCAAACACTTACACTGTAATTGCGGTTATAGCATCAGACCAATTAAAATCTAGCTATGATCAGCATCTACATCAGTGTATTTGCCTTGCCGCTCTTTATCTTATTTATTTATCCGGTTCGCACAAGAATTTCCGCGATATCGCTATTTATATTGATTTTAGCTTCGGGCAATATATTCGCTCAAACCACCCAGCCTATCGATACTGTTTTTCCCGCAAAACTGAAACTCCCGCGTATTGATACGATCAAAAGCGGGGAGGGGACACCTAATGAACAGGTAAAAGCATTTAAAGCCGTAAAGAAGCAATACTTGTCGGATACCACGGGTAATCAACCGGCCAGGAGCCCCATGGTTGATACGACAAAAAGAAACCGGTATGGCTACTTATTGAACGACGACATCAAATTAAACCGCAAATACCCCTTGTGGAAACCGGTGGTGCAGGTGGTCGGCATCAATACGTTTATATGGACGATGGATCGCTTTGTGCTAAATGAACCCTTTTCTCGAATCGGCCCATCTACCTGGAACTACAATATCAACAAAGGGTGGGAATGGGACGATGACCGTTTCGGGATCAATTTTGTCGGGCATCCGTATTCCGGATCCCTTTATTTTAATGCCGCGCGGTCGCAGGGGTATAATTATTGGCAATCTATACCATTTGCCATCGGCGGAAGCGTGATGTGGGAGTATTTTGGAGAAAATACCCGCCCTTCACTCAACGATGTTATCAACACGCCTTTAAACGGCGAATTTTTGGGTGAAATATTTTACCGCCTGAGTTCCAATATCCTGGATGATCGCACCTATGGCAGTGAACGATTTTTTAGGGAATTGCTCGCGGGAGCGGTTGATCCGGCGCGGGAATTCAACCGTTTAGTGCAAGGGAAAGCATTCCGGCATACCACGACTGAGGCATACCAGACCGAGCCGCTAAACGTGACATTTTCCGGAGGCATGCATAAAATAAACGAGGATAACAATACCGTATTTGGTAAGGGGCCAACCAATGTGATGCTTAATATACAGTTTGATTACGGTAACCCTTTTGAGGATATTGCGCGGAAGCCTTTCGACTTGTTCAGATTTCGCACTGAATTTAGCTTTGGCGTAGGCAGAAAGATATTGGACAACATCCTTGGATATGGTATTTTATTCGGCAACAACGCTCAATTGGGTAAGTTGTCGGTTTTATATGGGGCGTTTCAATACTACGATTATTGGGATAATAAAACTTTCGAGTTAGGCGCCCTGGGTTTTGGGGGTGGACTGATCACCAAATATCCGATCACCAGGGATATTATTTTTTATAACAATCTTCATGTGTCGGCGACACCATTGGCCGGCAACAGTACAAGATTTGGACCCGATACATTGCAGGTGCGGGACTATACTTATAATAACGGTCTTGAAGCCAGGTATGAAACTGCCCTCGACTTTGGAGAATATGTACATTTAGCGTTATCATATGAATATTACATTTTGCATACGTACGTTGGGCCGGCGGGTACTAACTATATAGGTATATTGACGCCGCATATCGATGTGAAAATAATGAAGAACCTGCGCCTGGGTTTTGAGCATTTCCAGTATTATGATGACCGTTACCTGAAAAATTTTGCACCGCAATTCTCGGTCAGGACTGAGCAGAAAATTTTCCTGACATGGTTTTTGCAGAATCCGCAGCGAAGAGGACATTATGATTAAAACCGATCAATAGTCAACCATTTCTTCATCCACATAACACCAAAGCCAGCGTTCGCCGGGTTCGGCCGAGATCACAACGGGGTGGCCTGATTTATGGGCATGCTTGGAAGCATGCTGCATAGGCGAGCTATCGCAGCAAAGTGTTACGCCGCATTCCTGGCAGGTGCGCAGGTGCAGCCAGGTGCCGTTAATTTTGACACATTCCTCGCATACATAATCCTTCGGCTGCCTGAGCGTCTTGATGGCGAGCAGGTGTTTGCAGATCTGATCTTCCATGTCAATATAAAGATAGGTTGTTTTGGAATTATATCGCCTATTTTTTCGCTGATATAGCTATTGCCATTTTCACAGCCCCGTACGCGTTTACGATCCCGCCCGTCACAGATAAACTGCTGAACGGAACCTGTTGTTTTGAATCGGGCCTGTTGACTATTACATCGGGTTTATACGTTGACCTCATCAGAATATCTTTAAGTTGTTCAGCAGTAAGCGATGGAAAATACGATAGCAGTAATGCTGCGACCCCTGTAACAACCGGCGTCGACATGCTTGAACCTGATTTATAATCATAATCATAGCCGGGTACTGTCGAAAAAATATCGCTTCCGGGAGCAAACAGATCGACATTGTTTTTGCCATAATTTGAATACGGATGAGCAAGTCTGTAATTAAATAATGGCCGGTTCCAGCCAACGGTAATAAAATTCGATGCTTTGGTACCATCGCTGTAATGGCTAACAGGATAGTAATTGGCAGTGTCGATATTGTTACCCTCATTTCCGGCCGCGTGAATGATAAGTACATGTTTTCCTTCAGCATAACGCACCGCCTCATCAACCAGTTGTTTGTCCGTTGAATATCTTTTCGAAAAGCTCATGTTAATTATCCTGGCGCCATTATCAACCGCATAACGGATAGCGTTGGCAATATCCTTATCCCGTTCGTCACCGTAACCGGTGGTCGCTACAATGGGCATTATTAACACATTGTCGGCTATGCCGTCAATCCCTATTCCATTATTTCTTTGCGCGGCGATGATACCTGCCACATGCGTGCCGTGACTCAAAGCAGCAGATCCTTTTATAACCGGGCTACCATAAAAACGGTCGTTTGCGGACCCGTCCCCGATCAACTTGCTTGAGTTATAATTGATATTATATGCAAATTTAATATCCCCGGAATCCTTGCTGGTTTTCACCGTTTCAAGGTATTGGGTCCTTGCTTTCCGGTAAATCTCCCATTGTTTTTTTTCAAAACCATTAAGACTGGTGGTGTCGGCGTTATCGTATTTGTTTTTAAATGCAACGTAGGTTTGAGTAGCCGACGATTGCTCGTTGGGAACCATGTTGCCGGATTTATCGCTTCTGAAATTCCATCCATGAACATCGTCTATATAACCGTTATGGTCGTCGTCTATGCCATTACCCGGTATTTCTTTAGTATTCGTCCATATGATGTTTTTGAGGTCTTCGTGGCCGATATCAAAGCCGTTGTCAATGACAGCTACAATAACAGGCGCCGATTTTCGCCCTTTCAGCAAGTTATACGCCTTATCGAGACTAATCCCGGCGATAGTGTCTGATGTCACATCCAATTCGAGCCAGTTCCTGGCCGCGCTGCCTCTTGCCGGCAGATACTTAAACCGGCCGTCAAAAAGCTTTGCCATGTATGCCGAATTCCCTTTCAACTGATGCAGCGAAAGATATTCAGCGCTATGACTGTATTGAATTTTATAGATGTCTGTATTCTTTGTGTCAGCGAACCCGGAAATAAAAAGGGTATCCTGCTTTTGTGAAAATAACATTTGGCTGTTACCGGATGGACCTTTTACAAATAAAGTATCATCACCGAAATTCAATCCTGCGCTTCCGGCCTGGGAGACCAAAACCCAATTTGTGTGGCGTACCATCACCTGCGCAGATGAAACCATATTGAAAACGGCAAGGCAAATCATCACTAAAATCGGGCATTGATATTTTCTTTTCATTTGGGCCTAAACTTCCGCTAAATATTTATGTACAAAGCTTATAGCCATCGACCCTTCGCCCACTGCGGAAGCCACCCGGTTCATTGCTCCGGCACGGACGTCACCCGCCGCGAAAACGCCGGCACAGCTGGTTTCGAGCAGGAACGGGTCGCGCTTAAGTTTCCATACTTTCGCAAAAGTATCATGCGCCAACAGGTCGCGACCTGTTTCAATAAATTCTTTATCATCTTTGATGATATCCAGTTGTATCCAATCAGTATAGGGCTTCGCACCGATAAAAATGTATAGGGCGCCCGCATCATAGCTGGTTTTTTCCTGTGTTTTTATATTGATCAACGTCAGGCGTTCTAAACATTCAATCCCTTCGGCTTCGCATATCTCGGTGTTGGATAGTACTTCAATATTAGAAGTCTGTGCGATCTGGTTGATAAGGTAAGCCGACATCGTCGCCGAGAGGTCATCACGCCGGATGATGATGTTTACTTTCCTGGCGAATTTCGACAGGTACATAGCGGCTTGCCCGGCTGAGTTACCGCCACCGATAATGAAAACTTCCTTACCCTTGCAGGCGCTGGCTTCTGTCATCGCCGCGCCGTAATAAATTCCCGCGCCGGTAAATTTTTCCACTCCTTTCACTTCGAGTTTCCGGTAATCAACGCCTGTAGTGATCACTACAGCCCTGCTTACTATTTCGGGTCCGTCATCCAGTATGATGGTCTTGTAGCCGTCCTTTTGCCTTATATCTTTTACCGAATGCGGCGATAAAAATTCGGCCCCCAGCCGTGTCGCCTGGCTGATGGCACGGCGGGTAAGATCGGCGCCGCTAAGGCCGGCCGGGAAACCCAAATAATTCTCGATACGCGAACTGGTGCCCGCCTGGCCGCCTGGCGCCCGGCGTTCGATCAGTAGCGTTTTTAACCCTTCGGAAGATCCATAAACTGCGGCAGCCAGCCCCGCCGGCCCTGCCCCAATGATCACTACATCATATATTTCATTGGTGATCCGGGGGTTCAAACCGGCCTTTTCAGCAATCTGCCGGATATTAGGCTTGCCTGCGCAATTCCCGTCCTCAAAAATGATAAGGGGCAGATCGTTTGTGGTCAGGTTATTTGCTTCAAGTAAGGTTTTTGCTTCGGGATTATTCTCGATATCATACCAGCGATAGGGCATGAGGTTACCTGCCAGATAGTCTTTGATCTCGTGCGATTTTGGCGAGAATTGATAACCTATCAGCTTAATACCTTTAAAGTCGGGCGTATAATCGCTTTGCCAGTCATCAAGCAGGTCATTTATCACCGGGTATAGCTTTTCTTCGGGCGGATTCCATGGTTTCGTCAAATAATAGTCCAATTGAACCACGTTGATGGCCTTGATAGCCGCTTCCGTGTCCGAATAGGCGGTAAGCAAAACGCGTTTGGCATCGGGATAGATTTTAATGGCTTTTTGTAAAAAATCCACACCCTCCATTTCGGGCATCCGCTGATCGACGACGAACATCGCCACGGTATCGCCGGTATTTTTCAGGTCTGTCAGCGCTTCAAGTGCCTCATTGGCCGAGGTGGTGCTGATGATCTTATAATCGGAATTGTACTGTGTTTTCAGGTCACGGCTGATCGCGCGCAATACCTGCTGATCGTCGTCTATAGAAAATATGATGGGTTTGTTCATTGCCTTTTGATTTCACCGATTGGCTCTTGATTACACCGCTCTTAACGATTTAATTCAATCAATAATTCATTAATTCAACAAATCAATAATTTTAACCGTCTATGGGGAAACATACTATAAATTCAGTGTGCCCCGGCTCCGACTTTACCTTGATCGAACCATTGTGTTGCTGCTGTACGATGCGCTGTACAACTTCAAGGCCCAGGCCGGTACCTTTACCCATTTCCTTCGTGGTAAAGAACGGCTCAAAAATGCGCGACTGTATATCTGCCGGTATGCCCGGTCCGTCGTCAATAATACTGACCTGCACAAATTTACCGTCTTTTTCCGTTTTGACGGTCAATGTCCCCTTCCCGTTGATTTCCATCGCATCAAGCGCATTGTCAATTAAATTTGTCCAAACCTGGTTCAACTCACCTATAAATGCTTTTACGGGGGGAAGTGTTTCATCAAATTCCTCTACCAAGGCAATATTGCCTTTTTTTAATTTATAGCCCAGCATCGTCATCGTATTGCTAATGCCGATATGGATATCGGCATATTGTTTATCCGGCGCACGGTCCATGTGGGTGAAAATTTTTACCGAGTTTACCAGGTCGGCAATGCGTTTTGATGATTCACTGATATCTTCTACCATTCTTTCGGTAACCAGCAAATTATTGATCCAGTTAAGCACCGGCGATAAAAATTGTTTGGGTATATGTTTGCCAAACGCTCGTATGTGTTCCGGCAGAAAGCCAAATTCTACAAAATTTTCAACGGTATCCAGTTCGCTGATGATTTCCATTTCATCGAACAAGTCGTTTAATTCGTCTTCTTTGTCGGTGCGTTGGCGCAGCGTCAATTTAACAGGCTGACGCTCATCCAGGATATTGAACAGTATTTCGCTTACCGCGTCAACCTGTTCGGGCTCCATCCGGATAGCGATAACCGATTTGAAATCGCCCGGTTGCATTTTCAGGTGTTTAAGCAGTGAATCCGAATCGCGTACTATAGCGGAGGCCGGGTTGTTCAACTCATGGGTCAAGCCGGCAGAAAGCTTGCCGAGCGCCATCATTTTCTCGTTCTGTTGCTGTAGCGCGGTAAAGTTGCGCACGCGATTGGTCATTACATGCACAAGCGCCTGTGTCAGCTCAAACTGCGTTTGGATCATATCCCTGATCTTATCCGTATCAAAGGTTAAAAGCTGTGTCTCGCCTATAGCTTCGCTGTTGACATTGGCCACAAGGCCCCTCGAAAATGGAAGATAGCCTGTAATGCCACCTTCGCCAAATGACCCGACTTCGCGTATGCTGCCATTCTGTATCATGCATATCCGTATTCCGCCTTTGATAATAAAATGTGGTCCGCGTATGGGTTGCCCCACTTCAGTTATCGGCTCTCCATCCGATAGCGTATAGCATTCGCTATTATCTATCAGCCATTGCAGCTGACTTTCGGGCACTTCTTCCAGCGCCTCGAAGTTTTTTAGCAATGCGGGCGTACATTCTTGCATGGCTTAAAATTAGGGAAATTCAAAGAAGGAATTAAGCAATCAATGCCATAAAAATTCAGAGGCAAAACGAAGATTTTTTTAGATAATAATGATTAACCAGACCTTATTATCTGCAAAAAATACCAATCATTATTAATCGGTATTGCGTTTAGTAAAAATTGCGCCGGATATTTCAACATCATGGCCGACTGTATTACTATTTACTTAATCTCCTTTATAACAATGATTTACCCATTTCTGAGCGGTATTTTGCAACTGTAGTTTTACTTCATAAATGTTGCTATTAACCATTAAAACTTAAATCATGAAAACGTCATTGTATTTACTTATGAAGAAATTCTACTTGTTACTTTTAACATTTGGAATTATCCCGCAGCTATTTGCGCAAAACTACAAAACACAAAATGTAATAATTGTTACACTGGATGGTTTCCGCTGGCAGGAATTATACCGGGGCGCAGACCCAGACTTAATCAAGTCCAAATACACAGACAACAAAAGCGAGATACGGGAAAAATTCTGGGCCGAAACCGCGGTTGACCGCCGTAAACTTTTGATGCCATTCTTGTGGTCGACCATGGTATCCGAGGGGCAGTTGTATGGGGACCGTGACATGGGCAACCGTGATGAAGTAGCCAATACATATCATTTTTCATATCCAGGTTATAACGAAATATTTACCGGTTTCACCGATATATGGATAAATAGTAATAACGCAGTGCAAAATCCTAATACCAATGTGCTCGAGTACCTTAATAAACAAAAAGGTTTTGAGAATAAGGTCGCTGTTTTTGCCTCGTGGGAGATTTTTCCTGCAATTTTAAATGTTAACCGTTCGGGGCTAATGGTAAACGCGGGTTACGCTGATTTTGAGGACAGCACGGCCGGCGAACGTTTAAAATATCTTAATGAGCTCCAGCATAAAGGGCCCCATTACCTGGGAGATACCCGGATCGACTTTATGACCTATGAATTTGGCAAAGAATATTTGAAACAATATAAGCCACGGGTATTGTACTTTTCTTTTGATGAAACAGATGATTTGGCCCATGCCGGTAACTACAAAATGTACCTGACACAGGCGCACCAGGAAGATGCCTATTTACAGGAACTATGGCAATACCTGCAAACTGATCCAACATACAAGGACAAAACAACCTTAATAGTAACCTGCGACCACGGACGGGGGGATATGACCTGCGCCGGGTGGCGGAGCCATGGCTTCTGGATAAAAGATTCGGGCCAGACCTGGGTAGCGGTTATTGGACCCGATACGCCACCGCAGGGCATAATCAGAACACAAACTACAACCTACCATAAGCAACTGGCCCAAACAATATCAAAATTATTAGGCTTTGATTTCAAAGCCAATGCAGGCCATAACGTGGGGAATCCCATTGAAAGTATGATGGCGACGGAGAAACTTGCGCTCGGCAAGTAATTTGTTTTAGCAGGATACAGCCTTAAGCCCGGTAAACCGGTTGATTGATTAAGTTTAAACTGGTTTACCGGGCTCAATGCTGTTACTCAAAGAATGGAACTGCTAAGTGATATTCTTCACCCGCTCGCGAATTTCTGTTTTTAGTTTATGGAAGAATATGCTTCTTTCCTTTTCGCCCACAATGCTGATATGTGTTGACTTACGGATCACATTTTGCAGGTGTTTGTAAGTGAATTCGCAAAAGCCCGCGTCTCGTGTCGACATGAAATTCAAGCCGTTGTGATTGATAAAGGTGATCTGCCGGTTATCGCTTTCCACGAAAACGGTATTATCACCAGTGAGTGTTTCATTAATGTATGCGTCATAAGATACCGTAGTTCGCAAATCAGGTTTGTTGTACAATAGCTTCTTCCCGGTTTCGGCCTGCAGTTCCAGGTGGTTAACCAATTCTTCCAGCTGCGAATACACTTTGAACACGACATCATTTCCGGTAAAAATATTTGCCTGCCGGTAAAATTCTATCTGGCTGATGGTGGCATTTATGCTATCCCTGCTCCATATATCTATCGTAGGTATTTTAGTATACAATTCATCTATCTTTTTTGCGGTTTCATTGGCTTCCATATCAGGTTCAACCCCGTTAAATTTCTGCTTGGCCAATTCCGGGTAACCTAACAAGGTGCGTTTCCAGAAAAAGAATTTAAAGGCGGTTAATTCGGTGAAGGGGATGAATGCGTACGCCGGCAGGTCCTTGGCGAACCAATACATTTTGGGGTTTTGGAGCCCATTGAATGCCTCCAGGGTATTTGCAACAAACTGGAGCCACTTATTAAATCCCTGGGAATACTGATCGACCCTGTCGTCGGTAAAAATTACGGTATTTGTTTTTATGTGCAATAACTGGTCAAGCGAAACCTGGTACTTATTGCAAAGTACCTGCAGCTCATCCAGCCCCAATGGCTTTTCACCTCTTATACGCCGATAAGCGCTGTCGTTGCTAATATTTAATAATTCGGCCACTTCATCAACAAAAGAAAGGTGAACCGGGAGTATAGACTTGATATGGTTAAAAAACAACTGTTGTGTATGGTTAATATCCATCGCACCTGATTTAGGTTAAATTTTTTAGGTATTATCTCATAATCTCAGGGGTATTATTTGTGGAAAATACTAATGGGCTCTTAATAATTACTAAATATAGTAATAAATACTTCACTTTTCATACAGGGATAATCATGTATTGATTTTTACTTAACTAGCTGTTAATCAATGATTTTATAGTTTTAAAAGAGCTCATTATGGGGATAGCTTTACTTCAGCAATATCACTGAAATAATAAAAAGCACCCATAACAACCCTTAAAACTTATTATCATGAAAAAGCAATCATTAATCTTAGCAGGCAGCCTACTTGTAGTTTTCTTCTCAATTCAATTCGCCGCTACAGCAAAAATTGATACTTCCGTTTCAGTGGATGATACCTACCGTTCGAAAACGGGAGAAAATAGCTCCGCTAACAAAGTCACCTTTTTATCTGCTGCCGCTACGCATGTTAATTCTGCCAACACCATTTTTTCAGGCGGATTTAATCCTGATAAAAGATCAAAATCTGGTATGTTAAAGACTTTAATGTCGGTGACTACAATCCCCCTCTTTATTTCGCCGGGCAACAATAAAAAAACAGCCTTTCTGACATTAGCCAACGAAAAGGTTTTACTGGGGTCCCCCAGCCACAGCCGGTTCAGCTACCCCGCCATAGCCTTTAGAGTCAAGTTCTAAACCATCCTCGCGCCAATCTCAAAAGCTTAACACAATGAAAAATCTCATCACGGGACTGGCATTCGCTTGCCTGTCATTAACATTCATTTGCTTAAATTTTAACAACGCAAATGCCCAGCAATTAAACAGCGATTCGGCCTTTTCCTATACCGCAGCTCCAATTCCGCACGGTTTTGCCCACAACGACTATCTCCACAAACATCCTTTGCATGATGCGCTCGGAAATGGCTTTACCAATATTGAAGCTGATATATTCCTCAAGAATGGCAAACTGGTCGTCGCTCATATTTTTCCATATTTCAAAGGACATCGGACATTAGAAACGCTTTACCTGGAACCGTTGGCACAAAGGATAGCCAAAAATAACGGACATGTATATGCGGGGTATAACAGCCAGATGATATTGATGATCGATATTAAGACAAACGGCGATGAGACGTATCAAGTATTAAAGCAGCTCCTTGAAAAATACCGGGGGATGTTGACCCATTACGAGAATGGTAAAGTAGTTTACGGAGCTGTAACTATCGTCCTCTCAGGACATAAACCCTACGGGTTAATTGAAAATGCGCCAAGCCGCCTTGCATTTATTGATGAGGACCTGCGCAAGATACGTGGCGATTCGGTCAATCACAATGTGTTCGCTATGGCGAGCTGTAAGTACTCGCAGTTGCTCAAATGGGACGGAAAGGACACCTTGTCAAACTCCGAAAGACAGAAATTATTGACTTATGTCGCAATGGCACACAAGATAGGGGCGAAGGTTAGATTATGGGCCGCACCCGAAAAAAAAGAGGTTTGGGACGAATTGTTAAGTTGCGGTGTCGATCTGATCAATACGGACCAATTAGTGAAATTAAGAGATTATTTCGCTTCACAACCACTCGCAGGGTTAAATTGACAAATTAACCGCTAAGAGGCCAATGCATATCCATGCCAGAAGAGCGGACCAGGTGCTGAAACTCAGTCAATAATCCGCTCTTTTCCCTCACGAATCTTGGTAGCACTTTTGTGCGGATGGCAAACGCAACAAGCAATCCTGCAGCTTCGCCTATGCTCCACTCAACCGGGTGCAGGCGATAGCATCCGTTAGTAATATGCGTGGTGCCGATATTTTTGCAAGCCGGCAGCAGGTTCTCCATTCGTTGAGGCAACAAAGCCCCCAAAGGTATCTGGAATGGCAGCGACTCTACATCGATATAATTATTTCCGGCAGTGGATGGATGCAGGTCGATGCGGTAATAACCCGTACCCACGGTGTCATAAAAGTCGGCTGCTTTGCCGGCTTTTTCTTTTCGCGCTACCAGGACTCTGTTCTGCGCACCTACGTGCTCTTCCAAAACGGTGAACACCGCTTTGATGCGCCTGGACTCGCGGATATACGGCGATTTAGCCAGACCATCTTTTGTGCCTAATACGTCACCACGCAGCCGCAGGCCAGGCCAGCCGGTGCCACCATCTGCGCGCGGCGCTTCGGTTTGCAGCCAGTAAAACAAGGACAAGCTGAGCTGCCTTGCACCGTTAATATGCTTTTGCTTGTCTCCCTTGCTTACGCCGATTAGATTGCCTGTCAAATAATCATTTTGCGGCCAGTTGACCAGCGTAATATCGCTCTGGAACGAGCCGGGCTTAAAATTACTTTTATCCAATATGCGCCGGTAGTTCCATAAGTTCATTTTATCGCCGGTACTTTTGCCGGTAGCGTCAAATCCGAGTGTCCGGGTAGTTAATGTCTGGGGATTGATACCGGTCAGATCGAGCAGTTTTCCCGGCCAGGGCGGTGTAAGTTGCGGAATGAAATTTCGCCAGTGGTCATAGTCATCCGGTTTATCGATCACGTTGTTCGCGCCATTGATATGGTCCATCGCGAAGCAAATGGTAAAAGCTTGCTGATTGTCCGGATCGGCCTTTTCCGGCGCATGCAACTCACCCTTTTCTTTTTTTGATTCCGCTCCCGTAACGTATTCTGTTCCCGTAAGGGGTAACAAGTCTCCAAGTTCCGTAGCGTCGATAAAATAAGGAGCAGCGAGTATCGTGCTTTTTCCGCTAAATTGATTAACCGCTTTTAAAGATCGAACTCTGTCGCCCGTTACATCCGCGGCTGTAATCACATAACCCCTAAGCAGTGTCAGTTTTTTTGAATGAATATACGGAGCCAGCATCTGGTGTAGTACTATCTCAGCAACTCGCGGCTCGCAACACAGGGCCGAGACCAGGCCGTTACCGGGATTGAAATTTGGATGGGCCATCGCATCAGCTGTCAGTGCATAATGCTGGTTATAATATGCACGAATATTGCTCCTTAGCAGCCTGTAAGTTTTCGTTGACCCATGCGTTTCAATCCATTGATGTTCGTCGGGAGGGACGCCCTGGCTGGTCAACTGCCCGCCGATCCAGTCGGTTTCCTCGGTTAATATTACGCTCAGGCCATTTTTTAACGCTGAGAGCGCGGCAGCGCATCCGCCCAGGCTGCCACCGGCGATTACGAGATCGGCAGGAATTTCATTGGCGTTTGCGATTGAATATCCCGCCGCACGTTCAAAAACCAGCGCACCTGCGCCGACTGAAGCAAGCGTTATGAAATCGCGGCGTTTCATGGTTGTTTAGCCAGGCCATCAATAAATTTTTCGAATTGATCACTGCTGTAATTCGCCCGGTTAAAATGAGAAAAAACGATGCTACCTTTCTTGTCGATCACCAAAGTTGTGGGTATGCCATCATTGTACAGTTTTTCTGCGCCGATGGCCGAATAAACCGGGAACGTATAATCTTTTAACTGCAGAAATTTTGTCGATTTAGGCAGGTCGCTGTCGATATCAACCGTTACAAAAACGACATTTGGATTGCCTTTGACTTTTTCATAAAGTGCATTTATAGTCGGCAGTTCAGCCAGGCATGGCGGGCACCACGTGGCCCAGAAATTGATAAAAACAACTTTGCCTTGCTGATCCTGCAAATTGATCACCTGCCCCGCTAGTGTCTTCAATTGTATAGGCGGCGCCTGCTGATATGTCACGTTAGGTTTCAGTTGCGGTATATCCGGCTTAAAAAAGCCAACTGACATTAATCCCCTGATCATCCAGCTTTTCAAACCGGGACTCACGACGTAGGCCACCAGGAAGAGCAGAAGCAGGGCAGGTAATACCTTATCAAGTTTTATTTTTTTGAGGTTCATGATTTTCTCTCAAATATACTCGTTTCCGGTTTATAATTCAGGTATTTCCAGACCGGGATAGCCGCAGCCGCGCCGATAATTGAAGCCGCGATATATATCCATAGATGTTCCATATGCCCGGACACTAAGGCCGGTGCGAATGAACGCGCGGGATTCATAGAGGCGCCGCAAATGGGTCCCGCGAACATGGCCTCCAGGCCTACTACAGAACCTATGGCTAAGCCTGCGAACATACCTTGTTCCTTGCTGCCCTTTGCGACGTTGATGATCACCAGCATTAAAAAGAAAGTTAATATAAATTCGAGGATGAAAGATTGCATATCGCTGCCGGCGGGCAAAGTAGCACCCAGGTGCAGGCTGTCGGGGAAGAGGAATTTCAATGTGATGCTTGCCATAACTGCACCCCCCAGCTGGCTGACAACGTACTGCAAAAGCTGACGGATTGGGAACTTGCCGGCAAGTGTAAAAGCTATGCTGACAGCCGGGTTTAAATGAGCTCCGGAAATTTCCCCAAAAGCGTAGATCATACTCATTACCACCAGGCCGAACGTGATCGCTACGCCCACATGCGTAACGCTGCCGTGAGTTTGCTGATCAATTACAATTGCACCGGTACCTGCAAATACAAGTGCGTATGTACCCAGGAATTCAGCTAAATATTTCTTCATTCTGACTTTGATTGGTCCAGAATTCAATTTCCTTCGCGTCGTCAATAAAAGCAAGTATCGCCTGCTTAATTTCTTCCCTTACCTTTCTTGTTTGTTCCAAAACATTTTCGGGCGTACCTGTAAAGGATGACGGGTCAGCAAACGACCACCCCAGCCTCTTAACTACACCTGGGAATATCGGGCACGATTCCGCGCTTGCAGCATCACATACAGTGATCACCGCGTTGTATCTTTTGCCCTGCTTAAACAGGTCGAATACGCTCTTGGTGCCGTTTTTGCTAATATCTATTCCTGCTTCACCCATTACTGTGACCACATTAGCATTTAATTTACCGGGTTCCATTCCCGCGCTTTCCGCGCGGAAAGCCTCTCCTCCAAGTTGATTTAAAAAAGCTTCGGCCATTTGGCTTCGGGCCGAATTGTGTATACACACAAATAAAACGTCTCGCTGTATCATAATATTAAGATTTTAATGGTTGCTCTATTGGAGGTTTCGTGTAACAAAATCTTTGCTGTAAACTTTGATCATGTCGCGCACCCGCCGGAATTCGTCCATAACATCTTCAGGTGAACCCTTAGCTTTTGCAGGGTCGGGGAAATTATGATGGAAACGTTTCGCGTTGCCGGGAAAATAGGGACAATTCTCATTGGCATTGTCACAAACGGTGATGATATAATCGAAGGGGATATTGATATATTCGTCCACATTGTTTGAAGTGTGTTTGGAGATATCAATGTGATCTTCGGCCATTACCTGTATGGCTTTGGGGTTTACGCCATGTGTCTCTATCCCGGCGCTATAAATTTGTGCCTTATCGCCGGCAAAGTGCCTTAAATAGCCTTCGGCTAGCTGGCTGCGGCAGCTATTGCCCGTGCATAATACTAATACGGTTTTCATTTATAAAGTCTTTTTCATAACGATAGCCGATTGCGGGCAGGCATAACTGAATTCCGATGATTCCTGCACATCCGTTGGGATATCGGCACGTGAGATTCTGCAATAGTTCTTACGGTCAAAATAGTCGGCGGCTGTTTCTGTTAACAGGTAAACAGCAGTTATGCCCTTGTTAACCGCCGTGCTCTCGATCTCCTTCAATAATTTACCTGCTACACCCTGGCTTCGAAAAGTGGGTTTCACGGCTAAGGACCGTAATAGTCCATAGTTCCGGTAAGTCTCAAGCCCGGCCACCCCAATAACTTCATTGTTCTCTAAGGCTACCAGAAAGTTATCAAGGTCGGCCGGCAGATCACTTACAGGCAACTTCTCAGCTTCAAGCATCGCCACGATGCTGTCTCTATAGGTTTTTGCGTCTTTTATTTCCATAGGTTTTAATTGCAGCAGCCGGGCGCGCAGCAGGCTTTTTCTTCGGGTTTTTCGGCATAAACGGTAATGCTAAAAATACCTGTTTGTCCTGTTTTGAACGCGGCTAATTCTGCGGGGTTTAAGTATTTTGACAGAATATCATCGGGTATAATTATTGCCTTTTCTTTTTGCACATTGATGCTTTTGAATCCGTTTGCCTTGATCAGTTCAAGATATGACTCTTTCTGTATCGCGCCGGAAACACAACCCGCGTACATTTCGGCATCGTTTTTTAGTTGGGGTGGAAGGGCGCCAACCAAAACCACATCGGAAATGCTGAAGTGCCCCCCGGGCTTAAGTACGCGATAAATTTCTTTGAATACTGCGTCCTTATCGGGGACGAGATTCAGCACACAATTGCTTATGACCACATCGGCAACGTTTGATGTGACGGGCATTTTTTCAATATCGCCGAGCCTGAACTCAACATTGTGCAGGCCAAGCTTTTCGGCATTTATCCGCGCTTTGTTTACCATAGCTTCCGTAAAATCTATGCCAATTACTTTACCGGTTTCGCCGGTTTCGTTACGCGCTACAAAACAATCGTTGCCCGCGCCCGAACCGAGATCGATCACCACATCGCCCTTGTTTATGAGCGCAAATTGGGTGGGCAGGCCGCAGCCTAATCCCAGATCAGCATCAGTATTGTAGCCACCCAATTGCGAATAATCATCACTCATGATATTGTAAACTTCTGTTGAGCAGCAGCCTGACCCGCAGCAGCTGGCCTGGTTGGTTTCCTTATCCTGTAAAGCTATTTCACTATATTTTTGCCTTACCTGCTCTTTTAATTGATCATTTGTTTCCATGATATCCATTGTAATATTACGATTAATATATTCAAATTTTTTTAACAACAATTACCGGGACCGGTATAAGATCCCATAAAGTTTTTCAGTTCCTGCTGTAATAACTTCCAGGCAGTAGGTTCAATGCAGTAGCAAACACTTACGCCTTCAATCGTCCCCTGTATCAGCCCCGCGTTTTTTAATTCCTTCAGGTGCTGGGAAATGGTGGCCTGAGCTAAACCTAACTCATCTACAAGGCTGCCGCACACGCAAGCGTTCGCTTTAATGATATGCTGCAATATAGCTATACGAGCGGGGTGCGCCATCGCTTTTAGCATAATGGCAAGCCGGTTTTGCTCGTCAGTAAATATTTCAGTTTTCGTTAACCCCATAAATCAATCGCAATATTACGATTAATTATTATAAATGGAAAATAAAATAAAAAAAAAAGTGAGAAGAGGATTAACGTTTACCTGTCGGGGCTCTTTTCGAAATGATCTGCGCCGTAATAATTTCTTTGACGATCAATAATGCCATGATGATATAAATATTGTAGACATCGTCGATAGAACCAATACGGCTTTTAATAGCGTGGTTATTATAAAGCAGCGTTAAGAGTATGCCCAGTGCCAGTACGAGCAGATCAGCCAGTAAAGAAAACAACAATAGTTTTGTTTTACCGGGCTCATATAGTTTGAGCATGAAGTTATTAGCAAAATAAGAAAAAAGGACATATATCGCCAGTAACATTGGCATATTGTTATCCTTAAACATAGTGTAGCTCACTTTACTGAAAGCGCCGTTAAATACAGGTACCCACAGATGCAGCGTAGTATAAAGCAGTATTCCATAAAAAAAGGCTAAACCAAGTATTTGCAATAAATATTTCAATATAGCAGACATAGCCTGGTCGCCATCGGGAGATTTTTTCATATCCAAACATAGTAATTTGTTTAAAATTCAAAGCCCGGTTAAAAATATTAATAAAAATATAGGCAACGGGTTTACGCAATGCGGTGTTTATGTCTTCAATCAACATATCCCAATTAAATAATTATTAACTTTTTGTGGCTTCATGCGTATAAACCGCCAGAAAACAGCCCCCGATCAATCTGAATTATTTGTGGAATTAACAGAATCTGCCGAAATATTAAAATTGATCATAGAAGGGACCAACGCCGGGATTTGGGATTGGGATTTTGAAACGGGTGAGGTGTACTGGTCCGAGAATTTCTATGGTTTATTAGGTTATGTACAAGGCGAAATACCGGCCAAGATCGAAACTTTCTACGATCTGCTGCACCCTGAAGATAAAGCGCTTCTTGCCAAAGCGTTGAATGCGCACCTTAAACATAAAGTACCTTATCGCATAGAAGCCCGGTTACGCACCAGGGAGGGCATTTACAAATATTTTGAGTGTACGGGTAAAGCCGTTTTTGAGGATGGCAAACCTGTTCGGATGGCCGGTTGCAATGCCGATATTAACGATCGTAAAATACTGGAAAATAAACTTGCCGAAAGCGAATACCTTTTGTCGGAAGCTGGCCGGGTCGCGCGGATGGGCGGCTGGGAATTTGACCTGGCGAAAAACAAAAGCGTATGGTCAAAAACGGTTTATGATATATATGAACTGCCTTACGACCATAACCTGGAATTTACCAACCCATATGCTTACTTTTTGCCGCCCTATGACGAACATCTGAAAGGGGCGGTGGAAGAGGCAGCAGCCAAAGGGACCATTTGGGACCTTGAACTGCAAATGTTAACCGAAAAGGGCAAGGTGATTTGGGTGCGATCGTATGGCGAACCCGTTTTTAATCCTACCGGCCACGTGATCAAATTGAGAGGCGTTTTCATGGATATTGAGAAGTATAAAAACAGCGAAATAGTCCTGAATAGATCTATTGAGTTGATCACCCAGAATAACCTGCAGCTTAAAAATTTCACGCATATACTTTCGCATAATATTCGCAATCACGCCAATAACATTGCTATGCTTACGTCGTTTATCGATCCCGATGAATTGACCGGTGAAAATGCTGATCTTTTCCAGCGGATCGAAAAAGTTTCCCAGGGGCTCAATTCAACACTTGATGACCTGGCGGAAGCGATCAAAGTGCAGGAAGTTGAACTCACATCGGATAACCTGTATTTTGAAGACATTATCAACTCCGTTATCAACGTATTGGAATCGGATCTCGACTCTAATAACGCGACTGTCAATAAAGAACTTTGGACCGAAAAAGTATCATTCCCGAGGCTGTATCTTGAGAGTATTGTAATGAACCTGGTTACCAACGCCGTAAAATATAGCCGGCCAGGTGTCCCCCCTGTGATCACGCTGCGCACGTATACCGATCGTGACGACCGGGTAGTGTTCGAATGCCAGGATAATGGTCTCGGCATCGACCTGGAAGTGCACGGAAAGAAACTATTCGGTTTGTATAAGACGTTCCATGAAGGTAAGGATTCTCACGGCGTAGGCCTCTTCCTAACCAAAACGCAGATCGAATCGCAGGGAGGCTATATTGCCGTGGATAGTGAACCAAATATCGGTACGACCTTCAAGGTAGTCTTTAAAGCCAAGAATTAACCGGTTCGTCGCCCATTAGCATTAGTTATCATCCTGGTCAACAATATTGCTGTTATAATCGGTTCTGAAATTGATCATTGATGGCGCCTGATCTTTGGCGCCGGAATAACAGGATACCGTATATTTCGCATGTGCCTTGAGCTTTAACACGTAATCCTTATTCAGCCCAAAGCCTTCAGATACCATAAACCCCGGGTTATGCCGGTTGAAATAAATAACCGAATTGTCTTTGGTTTTATCGTAAACCAAAAAGGTTACCTCAGTTCCGCCGCCATCTACCACTACCTTTTGCAATGGGTTGCCGTTACGCGAAATGATCGCCTTTTTGTTTCTGTCAACATAAACATTGCTGCCTGAACACGCAGCTAACAACAATAGAAGTGACAGTATAAATAGCCCGGTTCTTTTCATAGGATACCAATATACAGCCGGATTGAATATTCTGCAATTTATTTTGTTTATTGCCTTTGATGCAGTAGATTGCGTCAAACCGACACATTAATTCTCTTTCCCGACCATGAAAAAACAAACCAGGATATTGCTTGGCGTTTTATTGTTATCAGCGCCTGTTTTTTTGTATTCTTTTATAACGAAGTCCTATATAGCCCCGGCTTTATCGGAAGCCAAAACCGATGCTGGTATGGTTTCGGGGGTAAAGAACGGTTCCGGCGATATAACCGCCTTTAAAGGCATTCCTTTTGCAGCGCCGCCAGTTGGCGACCTGCGTTGGAAAGCGCCACAGCCGGCAAAACATTGGGAAGGGATTAGAAAATGCGATGCCTTCGGCCCGAGCCCGATGCAAGGAAAGCCCATTCCATTTATGGTGTATACCTCTGAATTTTTGATCCCCGAACAGCCTATAAGCGAGGATTGCCTGTACCTGAATGTTTGGACCGGCGCCAAAAGCAAGGCCGAAAAGCGGCCCGTTTTTGTATGGATTTACGGTGGAGGCTTTACCAGCGGCGGTAGCGCTTGTACAATTTATGACGGCGAAGCGCTGGCGAAAAAAGGGATCATTTTTGTTTCGATTAATTACAGGGTGGGAGTGTTTGGTTTTTTTGCCCACCCTGAACTCACCAAAGAATCGCCTGATAAAGCATCGGGTAATTATGGCCTGATGGACCAAATTGCGGCGCTGAAGTGGGTAAAAGCTAATATTGCTGCGTTTGGTGGCGATCCGAACCGGGTGACGATCGCCGGTCAGTCGGCGGGCTCTATGAGCGTAAATGCTTTGGTGGCCTCGCCGTTAACCAAAGGTTTGTTTAATGGGGCCATTGCTGAAAGCGGTTCGCTGACAGTGAAGAACCCGGCAATTTCCTCCGGGACACTCCAGGCCGCTGAGGCCGCAGGCGAAAAGACGGCTGAGAAAGCCGGGGCTAAATCGTTAGCTGATCTGCGTGCCATGTCTGCTGAAGACGCGATGAAAAAGCTAACAGGCAGGTATTCGCCTATCGTTGACGGTTATGTACTGCCTGAAGCCATACCCGATATTTTCGCGCAGAATAAAGAAAACCATGTGCCCGTGATCACCGGCTGGAATGGTGATGAATTCGGTTCGGGACCGATTAAAAAAGAAAATTTTATAAAGCAAGCGCAGCAAATGTACGGAGCCGACGCGGAGAAATTTTTAAAATATTTCCCTGCGGGAACGGACGCAGAAGCAACCGCTTCGCAGGTAAAACTCAGCCGCGACCAGGTGTTTGCGCTTTCGGGCTACAACTGGGCAAATATCCAAAGCAAGTATCCCGATGCGCCTATCTATGTCTATAATTTCGACCGTAAGATACCCGCATCAGCAGATTTTGTAAAATACGGCGCTTTCCATACCGGCGAAGTTTGTTATGTGATGAACAACCTTAAATTCCTGAATAACCGACCCTTTGGACCTACGGACCATGCATTGGCTAACCTGATGTCGGATTATTGGGTGAATTTTGTGAAAACCGGCAACCCCAATGGTAAAGGATTAGCTTCTTGGCCGAAATATACGACCACCGGCAACCTGGTTAAGGTATTCGACGCGAAATCGGAGACGAAAAAATTGCCGGGCAAAGGCGAACTTGATTTCCTTTTATCGAAGACCGGGAAATAATCACGCTATAAATACGCTATTTTTGTGCGGCCATGATCCGCACCCTTTCCATAGAACAATTCGTTCAGCTTGATAAAGCCATCCCCGTCGCTGACGTACGCACTCCTGCCGAATTCGCGCAGGGGCATATCGTGGGAGCCAATAATATTCCTCTTTTTAGCAATGACGAGCGCGTACAGGTAGGCACAACTTACAAGCAACAAGGACGTGAGCAGGCAATCTTATTAGGATTTGACCTGACGGGACCGAAATGGTCGGGTTTCATCAAGCAGGCATTGGAGATGGCACCCGGTAAAAAGATAGCGATGCACTGCTGGCGCGGCGGCATGCGCAGCGGCGCGATGGCATGGGCACTTAACCTGTATGGTTTTGATGTGTATTTGCTCGAAGGCGGTTATAAGAAATACCGCCGCTGGGTTCTGGATCAATTCGAACAAAAATATAACCTGCTGATATTAGGCGGGATGACTGGCTCGGGTAAGACACAGATTTTGCACCAAATGCGGGAATCCGGCGAACAGGTAATAGACCTGGAAGACCTTGCCCAGCACCAGGGGTCGTCTTACGGCACCATGAATAAACTGGTACAACCCAGCCAGGAGCAGTTTGAAAATGATCTTGCAGCGCAATTGAACCAGGCAAACAGCGAAAAACCCATATGGCTGGAGGATGAAAGCATTACTATTGGGAAACGCTTTATCCCGAATGCGTTATGGCAGCAAATGCGGGAGGCACACCTGATTAACGTAAAAATTCCGGTGACGCAGCGGGTGGAATTTTTGGTAAATGAATACGGCCGGCTTGACAAGGATTTTTTGAGGGAATGCACGCAGCGTATCTGGAAACGTCTTGGTCCGGAGCAAACAAAAAACGCTTTACTTGCTATCGATGAAGATCGCATGGCCGATTTCATCAGCGTGGTTTTGGTTTATTATGATAAGACCTATCGGACCGGATTGAGTAAACGGCCTTCTGACAGTGTCCATGAATTGGATTGCAAGGACACTGATGCCACAGGTAATGCTGCGCGGATACTTGAATTTTATAACAAAATGGCAGGAACGATGTCATCTATCAGCTAAAATGATCACTGAAGAAATTAAACTCACACAATACTCGCATGGCGCAGGCTGCGGGTGCAAAATAAGCCCGGCTATACTGGATAAGATATTGCACAGCCCGATTACGTATCAGCCCGATGCCCGTTTGCTTGTAGGCAATGACAAGCGTGACGATGCCGCCGTGTACGATTTGGGCAATGGCACCGCGCTCATATCGACCACCGATTTTTTTATGCCCATAGTGGACGATGCTTATGATTTTGGCCGCATAGCTTCAGCAAATGCTATCAGCGATGTATATGCGATGGGTGGAAAGCCAGTTTTGGCCATAGCTATTTTAGGCTGGCCCATCGATAAGCTATCAGCGGAAACGGCACAGAAAGTATTGGAAGGTTCGCGCGCCGCCTGTGCGGAAGCCGGAATCAGCCTGGCGGGTGGACACAGCATTGACTGCCCCGAGCCTGTTTTTGGGCTGTCTGTAAACGGCATAGTAGATATCCAAAATCTGAAACAGAATTCAACCGCGACTGCAGGATGCAGCCTGTATTTGACCAAGGCACTGGGTGTGGGGATACTAACAACAGCGCAAAAGATGGGTATCCTGAGACCTGAACACGCATCTATCGCTCCCGAAAGCATGGCTCAGCTTAATAAGATAGGTGAAGAGCTGGGTAAGCTGGAATATATAAAAGCCATGACGGATGTGACCGGCTTCGGTTTACTCGGCCATTTAGCCGAGATGTGTGAAGGGAGCGGGTTGCAGGCTGTCATCGAATTTGAGAAAGTACCTAAGATCGATATACTGGATGAATACCTCGGGCAAAACTGCGTTCCGGGCGGCACGAACCGCAATTGGGCCAGCTATGGGCATAAGATCGGAGCATTAAATGACCGGCAAAGAAATATTCTTGCCGACCCGCAAACAAGCGGGGGGCTTTTGGCTGCGGTTGAACCCGGCCATGAAGCTGAATTTGAAGCATTGCTGCGTGAAAATGGCGTTCCCGGAAAAAACATTGTTGCATTTGGATGGTTGGAAAAGCAAAACGGGCAGCCGCTTATACGTTTAATTGATCTATGAAAAAGTACTTTCTACCTTTTAAAATATTTTCCGTTTTTATCCTGCTTTTAATTCTTACCAACAGTCAAGGTTTATTCGCGCAACAGGTTAAAAAGCATCATCGCAAAAAGAAGGCCGCGATTACAGCTCCCGGGTTCAAATTCAGAACTGTAATCATCGATGCCGGCCACGGCGGTAAGGATCCCGGTGCGCACGGCGCTTATTCAAAAGAAAAGAATGTGACGCTGGCTATTGCCAAGAAATTACGAACAGCGTTAACAGAACAAATACCTTCACTCAACGTGGTGATGACCCGCACAACCGACAATTTTATAGAGCTGCACCGCCGCGACGCGATAGCAAGCGAGAACAAAGGCGATTTGTTTATTTCCATTCATTGTAATGCTTCGCCGGAGAAAGTTGGCTCGGAAAGGGGGGTGTTGCTGCTGGTATATGGTTATCACCGCAAAGGCGAGCAATTGGAGGCCATCCGCGAAAACGCGTCGATCTTTATTGAAAAAGACTATCAAAAACAATACAGCGGGTATGGATCAAATGATGCCGTAAACGCTATCGTCCTCAGCGCCTTTCAGCAAAAATTCCGCAAGCAGTGCATCAGCTTTGCCGAACTGGTGAACAAGGAATTCAAGAGGGAAGATGGCCGTCACAGTCTTGGTGTAAAAGAGCAGGGCGTACTGGTGCTGCAGCAAAGTGCCATGCCAGCGGTATTGGTTGAAACTGGCTTTATTAACAACCCGAAAGACGAGGCTTATTTAAACTCATCAGAAGGGCAGGCCGAGATCGTGCAATCCATCATTAGGGCGATAAAGAAGTACAAGGCAAGTTTAGAGGTGGAACAGTAAGATGTGCAAATATGCAAATGGGGCTTGAAAAAAATTCCTGCCGACTTTCGGACTTATGCGGACTTTCGGACTAAACCCCTAACTTTATATATTAAATCTTTCCGCCATGAAAACCTCTTATTCATTTTCTCGCCGCGATTTTATCCGTGTGGGTTCAGTAGGTGCTGGTACGCTTGCACTTAGCAATGTATTATCTTCCTTCACTTCAAACGATGATAAAAAATTGGGGATTGCCCTGGTGGGCTTGGGGTATTATAGTTCCGGACAGCTTGGCCCGGCATTACAGCATACCAAAAACTGTTACCTGGCGGGCATAGTCACCGGCCATCCGGCTAAAGCAGAAGCCTGGAAGAAAAAGTATAATATCCCGGATAAGAACATCTATAATTACGACACGTTTGACCAGATCAGGGACAACCCGGATATCGACATCATTTATGTCGTGTTGCCGGTTTCCATGCATAAGGAATATACCATCCGTGCGGCACAAGCCGGTAAGCACGTGATCTGCGAAAAGCCAATGGCGCTGAATGCCAAAGAATGTGAGGATATGATAGCCGCCTGCAAAAAAGCGAACCGCTTGCTATCCATTGGGTACAGGTTGCATTTTGAGCCGCATAATATGGAGGTTATGAGGCTGGGACAAAAGCAAATTTATGGAAAGGTAACGGCGATAGATACCGGGAACGGATTTGTTTACGGCGGTACAGATAACAGCGCCTGGCGTCTGAAAAAAGCCATGGCCGGCGGCGGCGGTCTGATGGACATGGGCATTTATTCGATACAGGGAACGCGATATACGTTAGGCCAGGAGCCAATTGCCGTAAAAGCCAGGCAGGAGAAAACCCGCCCTGAATTTTTCAACGAGGTGGATGAAACTGTTTTTTGGGAATTGGAATTTCCCGGTGGGTTTGTAGCTACCGGCAAATCGAGTTATAATCATAACTGGGGCTATCTACATGTGGAAGCTGAGCATGGAAAGTTCGGGTTGGAGCCGGCTTATGGCTACGGCGAAGTTGACGGCTATACCTCAGCCGGACCGATGAATTTACCGCAGGTTATCCACCAGGCGGTGCAGATGGACGATTTTGCCGAGTGCGTGAGAAAGAACAAACAATCGCGCGTAGCCGGCGAGGAAGGTTTGAAGGATATGAAGGTGGTGGATGCAATTTACCGCAGCCTGGATTCCGGTAAAAAGGAAAAAATTGCGTGATTTTCCCACATTTATTGTGATGCAGATCATTTTGTATTCAAAGTTTTTCAGATACATTTGTTCCTAATGAAAGTTATTGCTACCATATTGATGATGTATTTCGGCTTGCTGATGGTGCAGCCGTTCTTAAATACAGCATTGAGCATTAACAATAAGCCGAATAGCTGTCACCCGCAGGAGATGTGCTGTAAAGAGAAGATGAAGCACCAGGGCCATGAAGAACAAAATACGACCTGTAATCGCGATTTTTGCAATCCTTTTGTACCCTGCGGCATTTCTGTAATTTACAGGGCTCCCTTAGTCAGTTTCAGCAACCCGGTGACTGAAACATCCAAAAAATTGAAACCGGCGATTAATGAAGATATCATTTCAAATTATTTATCCGATTGCTGGCGCCCGCCTGAGCAATTATCCTGAACAACCGATCTCACTCTGAAACGATCAGGATAATTTATTTAACATTTAAAATTTAAAAAAATGAAAAAATTAAGCTTAGGCGTAGTGGCTATATTATTGGCCGGCGCAACCGTATTTGCAAGTGGCCCGGTGGCCAAAATTGATAGCACCAAGGCAAAACAAGAATGCCAGGGTAAATGTCAAAAAGCTTCTAAAACAGGAACATGTACGAGCAGCAAAGCATGCTCTGATATGAAAACCTGCGGCGGCAAGTGCAATTAACACTTGCTGATTGAATGAGATGCCCCCGACTGGTCGGGGGCATTTTTTTGTTAAATAGGATTGAACTACTTTGCCGCTTTCAGCGTTTCCTTAGTTACACCACATTCGGGCATTTTCTTGCCGTAGTAAGGATTTTTTATTGCCGGCTGTTCGCTTAACCAGGTTTTCTTTACCATGGGGCAATACTGCTGATAAAGGGACGCATCGTTATTTTTAAATGCTTTGAGTACCACATACAGATTGGCAGATATACTACCAAAATGCTCACGCTGGTGGGCGATCTCAGCAGACTCGCTGATATGCTCACCATCGTACCTTAGTTTTTCTCCGTATTTCTGCCAGGCATCCTTTTGTTTGGCATCCATTTGATCGGGTTGGATTCCCTTAAGCGCTGTAGTAAATTGTTTGGCGGCTTCATTAGCGGCTTTGTTATCATCGGCGGCCAAAGCGTTTTTAATGTCGAGGTAGCTTTTTATTACCGCGTTTACCGACGATTTCAGATCGCCGGGTTTGGCCTGTATTCGACCCGCCATTACCAAAAGCACAAAGGCTATCAAATATTTTGCTGCTTTCATATCATGTATTTTAAGCAATAAAGATAAGGCGAATTCTGCTATTTTTGCGGCCATGCAAACAAATGGCCCTTCTCTCAAAAATACATTCGACAGTATTATTTTCGACCTTGACGGCACTTTATGGGACTCGACCGGAAACGTTGCCCTTGCCTGGGAAAAAGCAAGGCAGCAGGTAGATTACGTACAGGATGCAGTTACAGTGGAAAGCGTACGTGCGGTAACCGGTATGGCCTATGACGCTATATTTGAAATGCTGCTGCCGGATATGGACGCTGAAAAGCGCGATTATTTTAAAGCTGTTTGTGCCAAAAGCGAGATCGATACGTTGAATGAACTGGGGGGCGACCTGTATCCGGGTCTTGACGACACCATTAAATACCTTGCCTCAAAATACAAGCTGTATATCGTTAGCAATTGCCAGAACGGTTATATCGAAACATTTCTAAGTCATTGCCCGGTCGCAGGTTATTTTTTGGACCATCAGTGCTATGGAACCAAGGGTCAACCCAAAGCAGAGAATATTAAGGATATTGTAAATGATCATCAGCTTCAGGCACCAGTTTACATTGGCGATACCAACGGTGACCGTGACTCAGCCGCTAAAGCAGGCGTACCGTTTATTTATGCAAATTATGGTTTTGGTAAAGTTGATGACGGGATGATCGCGACGATAGATGCTTTTGGAGAATTAAAGGATATACTATAACTTATTTCTCCGCAATTGTCTTTTTTTTATCTGGACCGAAATCCAGTTGAATATTATACCGGCGATTATACATGAGATCAGAGTGGCTGCTATCATGCCGGTATCGAGCCTCCCAAAAAGAATTCTTGTCATCACAAGGTCGACTGTAAAGGTAATTAGAATAAAGATCAGGATTAGTTTATATTTTTTCATATAGGATTTGGTTTAGGCAGCAATTACCGGATTTTTCACCTCTTTATCAAAATTTTCCATCATCAGTACTGCCGCTCCTATGAGTTCGGCATCAAAGCCCAGTTCTGATATCAGCAACTCGGTGCCGGAGGCCAGGCGTGGTATACAATATTTGTGAAGCGCTTGCTGCATTGGAGCCAGCAAAATCCTTCCCACCCTTGCGCCACGGCCACTCAGCACGATAGTTTTAGGGTTCATGATATGGATGAGTATTGCCAGCGCCTTGCCGATCTTGTAACCAGCGTCAGACAATAGTTCGATGGCAAATTGATCGCCATTATCGGCTGCCTCCAGCAAGGCATCGCCAAATATTTTGGTGGGATTATTATCAGTCGTTGTCAGGGTGGTAACCCTGCCATTTTTGATGCCTTCAATTGCTTTTTCAGCTACGACCAACATGGATGCTTCAGCTTCGAGACAACCACGCTTACCACAAACGCATAAGGCGCCGTCTTCGGATAGGGGGATGTGACTCAATTCACCGGCGAAACCGTTATGTCCATGGAAGATCTCGCCGTTGACGATCATACCCAGCCCGATACCCCAACCGAGGTTGATCACCATTACATCTTTTTGCGCCTTAGCTATACCGAATTTTTGCTCCGCAAGAGCGATCAGGCTCGAATCGTTATCAATATAGGTTGGCAGACCCGTTTTTTCGGTAAGGTATCGTGTAAGGCTTTTACCGCCGGCGTCAAGGTAAGTATAATTGATCCCTTCTATCACGTTCACAAAGCCCGGCATTCCTATGCCTATACCCGCGATCTTGCTTTTAGGAATAGGCGCTTTCGCGATATAATGATTGATGCTGTCGGTCAGCAAGCCAAGCGCCTCGGGGTTATTTAACAACTTTAACCCGATTTGCACGGCTTCGGCAACCGGATGATTAAAAAGATCGAGCAGTTGGATGCGCGTCGTTAACTGGTCCATTGCTACCGCCACAATGTACATGGCATCCGGTTTTACAGAATAAAGCAAAGGCCGGCGGCCTCCGCTTGACGGCGCGTAGCCTTGCTCGACAACAAAGCCTTCTGCCATTAACTCGTTGATAGCCTTAGCGATAGACGGTATGCTTTTGTCGAAAAGTTCACTCAGATCGGCACATGACAAGGCCTTATCAAAGTAAAGCCTTTTGATGATCATGTTTTTTAACTGGGAACCTTTTATTACGCTTTTAGGTTTAACTTCCATTTAGGTATCAAGCCGGCAAAGTCACAAAGATATGTCGCCAAACTTTTTAAATTATTTATAAAAGTAATAAATATGGAATAAACTACAAGTAAGCGCAATAATTTTATAAAAAAAGCCGGATGCTATTTTCTTAGCAGTTTGAAGGCGTGGCCCGTCCACTCGTTTCGGAGAAAGCCGGGGATACACCAAAGCAGGCATAACGGCTCGATGGCACGTGCCCCTTCGACGCCCCCCATATCCTCAGTGTCGAAACCAAATAATGTGTTGATCTCCCTCACCTCATTTTTTGCATCCTGGCTGTTACCGCAGATGAACATGGTGGGGTTGATGCCGCCAAAGTCGGGGTTGACCATTAAGCTTGCGCCCACGCAGTTATAAGCTTTTACAAAGTTTGCGGCGGGGAAAGCTTTTTGCAAGGCCTCCATCAATGATTGATTAATGGATGTAAAAAACTTAAGTACGCCATTCACCGGGGGCTCGGGTTCAATAGGGTTAGTCGTATCGATGATGGTTTTGCCGGCGATATCCTCGGCATCGACGCTGTCCATCACTTTCAGCGCGGCGTCACCTTTTACGGCTAGCACCAGCAGATCACCAAATTTAGCCGCGTCGGCAAATGAGCCGATGGAAATATTATCGCCTTGTTGAGATTTCCAGTCGTTCAGTTTGTCGGTGTGACCGGTTCCGAGGCAAACTTTATATCCATTTTTGAGAAAGCCTTCGGCAAGCGTTTTTCCAACCTCGCCCGAGCCTAATATGCCTATATTTTTCATGTTTAGTAATCTAAGGATGTTAATTATGTTGATCAAAAAGCTTACATTTATACTAAGAGCCAATAAAACTTACAATATGAAGCAATTTGGAATTTCGTTAGCACTTATGCTGACCATTTGCTATGCTGCAAACGCGCAAAAAACCTTAAAGTTTTCAAAAATACCGTTCCCGCTGTCCTGGGAGAATAAACCATTGAGTTATTCCATATCGGATGCCACGATCAACATTGAGGCCAGGGAAAAAACCGACATGTTCCGCGATCCGAACGTTACCTATAATACCGACAACGCGCCCAAACTGTTTTTTACGCCGGATAATAATTTCGTACTTACTGCATGTATTCAGCATGGGTTTGTTTATAAATGGGACGGGGGTGCTATTGTGCTTAAGGCCGATAATATGCATTGGATCAAGTTCTGTTTTGAAAAGGATTACACCGGCCAACACCGGGTGGTGAGCGTGGTGACCAATAATATTTCGGATGATTGTAATTCTGCTGCTATCAATGGCGATAAAGTTTATTACAAAATATGTAAGGCTGATAACGTGATCACGCTGTACTACGGGTCGGACGGCAAACACTGGTTTTTGATCAGGCATTTGCAGTTCAACGCCAAAGGACCGCTGCACTTAGGTTTTATGGCGCAATCGCCAACAGGGAAAAACAACAAGGTCACCTTTTCGGATATTACCTATTCAAACCGGAAGATCAGGGACCCTTACGCCGGGGAATAAGTCCCACTGAAACCCTCCCGGAAGGTAGGGCTTTAACTCTTTTAACTTCGTAATTTAAACTTTGTTAATTTCCCCCATCATTAGTCTTTCGGACTTCCCGACTTCCGGTCTTCCGGACTATTTCACCACCTCAAACTCCTGCTTTAGCTTAATATCGTCCGATGAAGCGCCGATCATCACCTGGAATTTGCCGGGCTCAACGGTCCAGTTCATGTTTTTATCCAGGATAGCCAGGTCATCCGGGTGCAGGGTAAACTCAACGGTTTTCTTTTCTCCGGGATTGAGGCTTACACGCTCAAACCCGCGCAGATCGTATTCATAAACGGTTACATCGCTTACTTCCTGTTTCAGGTAAAGTTCAACCACGTCATCGCCTTTGCGCTGCCCGGTATTGGTTACGTCAACGGTAACATGTATATCGCCTTGCTGGTGCTCCTCCCGCGGCGTAACCTGCAGGTTGCTGTAATCAAAGGAGGTATAGCTTAAACCATAACCAAACGGATATAAGGGGCCGTTCACATAAGTTTTCCCCCAGCCATTTTTGCCGCTTTGGTTATCCTGTGATCCGGGCTTGAACGGGAAGTTGAATTCGATCTGACCTACGGTTTTTGGAAAAGTGATAGATAGCTTGCCGCCCGGATTGTTGTCGCCAAATAAGGTTTCGGCTACCACGCGGCCGCTTTCCGGGCCGGGGAACCATGCTTCCAGGATGGCGGGTACATATTTGTTTTCCCAGTTAATAGTAAGCGGCTGCCCGTTGATCATCACCATTACCACTGGCTTGCCGGTAGCCTGCAAGGCCTGTATCAGTTTTAGTTGACGCCCGGGAAGGTTAAGCCCGCTGCGCGAAAGGCTTTCACCCACCTCGTTCTCACTCTCACCTACCACGGCTATTACTACATCCGATTGTTTGGCCAAATTAACCGCCGAATCAATGCCCGCCTGTTCCTGTGCGGTCAAAGGCGTTTCAATGATCTCGCTTTCGGGCCAGTTTGCATCAATCACATCACAACCTTTTGTGTAAGATACTTTCGCACCACTCCCCATATAGTTGGCAATGCCTTCCAGCACGCTGGTGGTGGGGTTGTGCGACGGGCCGTAGCGGCTGGTCGCATAGCTTTTAGCGGCAGCCAGCGGACCGGTTACCAATATATTTTTGACAGCGGATTTGTTCAGGGGCAATAGGTTTTTGTCATTCTTCAACAGAACCATACTCTCCCGGTTCATTTGCAGGCCCATTGCCGTAGCCTGATCGTTATGCACTATTTTGTCCGCGGCTTTTGTGTCCTCAACATAAGGGTGATCGAACAGGCCCAGTTCAAACTTCACCCGGAGAACGTCCGCTACGCGGCTATCCAGTAATTTCATCGAAACTTTGCCTTCTTTTACCAGGTCGCGCATCGGCATAATATAGGTTTGCGGCATGGTAAAATTGGTGCGCACATTCAGCCCCGCTTCAATGGCCTGGCGTACGGCATCTTCCTTAGAATCGGCTACATGGTGCTTGCTGAATAAATATTCTACCGCTTCACTATCCGAAACCACGTAACCGGTGAATCCAAACTTTTGCCTCAGCAGTTCCGTCAGGAAAAAATAGCTGCCGGTAACGGGCTCACCGTTCCAATCATTATAGCTGCTCATCACGCCCATGGCGTGTGCCTCTTGTATCACCCTGCGGAAAGGGTAGAGGTACAACTCATATAATTCCCGCGGCGCCACGTGCGGATCGGTACGGTCTGAGCCATCGCGACCACCTTTGGGTACACTATAAACAGCAAAGTGTTTCAAAGTTGAGGCCACACCCTGTTCCTGCACACCCAGGCACATTTGTTTACCCAGTTCGGCGATCAGGTAGGGGTTCTCGCCGTAAGTTTCTACTACACGGCCCCAGCGCTGGTCACGCGCGACATCCAAAATGGGGGTGTAAATATTCGTATAGCCAAGTGCTTTCGCCTCACGGCCGACAACATCCCCGGCTTGTCGTACCAAAGCTTTATCCCAGGTGCTTCCGATGCCGATAGGCGCCGGAAGCGAGGTAGCCCGGTCGTGATTAAGGCCGTGGATACCTTCATTTGTAAAATCGACCGGAACACCCATCCGGGTCTCTTCCACAAACCAGCGTTGTATGGTATTAATAGCTGCCGCGTGTTTGCTATAGGGATAAGAGTATTGCGTGGATGCGGCGTCGGTATGGGAGGTGAGATTATTCAGTTCCTCGTCAATATTGGCAATGCCGTCTTTCCAAACCTCGTTCTTCCACGAGTCGGCGGGCATTTCTTCTTTTAGCACTCTTTTATAACCGTACAAGGTTGCCAGCTGGCAGGTTTTTTCCTCAACGGTCATTTGGCTTAGCAGATCAGCAATACGTTTTTCTATTGGCTGCGAAGCGTCTTCAAAAACATCCATTTTGCCGTTCTTATTAAAATCGATCCAGCCTTTGTGATAAATATTCTTTTGCTGGGCGAACGTAAACAGAGGTAATAGTAATAGGAGCAAGGGCAGTTTTTTCATTGGGAAGTAGAAATTACAGGTTTGTTTCAAATATAGGAATTACTTATCCCCGATAAAACAACTGTGCCACAGTCCCCATCGCTATAAACATCCGGCCACTGCCGGGCAGATCAATAAATCCATATTTCAAATAGAAATTCCGGGCGCTTTCATCAATCGGGTCGACAACTACCGCCATCGAGCCTACGCCGCTTATGGCAGTATCATAACTTCTTTTCAAAGCATCGATAAGTAACAATTCGCCAAATCTTTGCCCCCGGCAGGATTTATCAACTGCTAAACGTCCTAATAGCGTTACGGGAAGATTAGAGTAAGCAGGTGGTAATTTTTTTAGCACGTTTTCAGGAATAGCTGTCCGTGGTAAAGCATCATTTGACAAAGTATAGTAACCTTTGATAGTTTGTTCTTCACCGGGTAATACAAAAACTGCGGTTAGTTTGCGTTTAACATCCTGCCCGGCCTGGTAATGGAGATAGTTATCCAATAATTCAACTCCGCATGAAAATTTTTGCTTTTGATGCGTAATGTTCAGTAGTATGGTCGCGTATTCATTTGCCATTAAGCCTCTGCTGGTGGTGTTTGAAAGCCTTCTTTAAATGCTCATTGGGCTTTGGCGGATTAATGACGCTGTCGAAAAATATTTCCTGGTCTTTTTGAGAGGCGAGTATAACGCTATGCTGCTGGATAATTGCATTAGCCTTTTCCTGGGCCGACGATATCAAAAAATCAGTAAGGGTCCGGTACCCGGCCAGCAGGGCGGCTTTTTCAAAAAGCGCTTTTTGCGTTTCGGGTATGCGCGCATCAAAGCGGGTTTTGCGGTCTTTTATTTTTGATGTTTTTTCCATAAACTCAAATGTACGGGTATTTACCGTACAATACAAATATTGATTTTTCCTAAAATTGATCTAAATTTATGCTCGGTAAACCATCCCATGCAATCCACCGCCAAAACTCCCGATGAATATGTTGCTTCTCTTCCGCCTGACAGGAAGGAGGCCATCAGCAAGCTCCGCGAAGTAATATTGAAAAACCTGCCCCCTGGTTTTGAAGAGACCATGGGCTACGGCATGCTGGGTTATGTGGTGCCGCATTCGATATATCCAAAGGGTTACCATTGCGACCCCAAAGTGCCTTTGCCGTACATGAATTTGGGTTCGCAAAAAAACTTTATAGCGTTGCATGCGATGTGTGTTTACGGAAGCAGTAAACTGTACGACTGGTTTACTAATGAGTACCCTAAGCATTGCAAAACCAAGCTGGATATGGGCAAAGCCTGTATCCGATTTAAGAAAATGGATGATATTCCTTATGAACTGATTGGCGAATTGGCCTCGAAGTTTACCGTGCAGCAATGGATAGAGAAGTGCGAAAAAGTTGTAAACCGCAAAAGCTGATAGATTGGCATCAGGATTGTTTTACTTTTACAGTCTGTCTATGATCTCATCAAAATACATATCCAAATCGCTTATTGTTATTTTTTTGCTGGCAGCAATGTCTATTGGCAAGACCGCCAATGCCCAGGATCGAGATCGTATTTGCGGCAAATGGATGTCGTCAGAGAAAAACCTTGCCGTTGAAGTATACCGGGCGGGCGACCAATTTAAAGCCCGGATCGTATGGTTTAGGGATGACCCCAGCTTACCTATGAACGAATGGCGGGACAAAAACAATCCCAACCCTGCACTGCGCAGCCGCAGGATACTCGGCATGGATGTTTTAAGCGACCTTAAATATGACTCGGGGGACAATTCCTGGGAGGACGGGATGGTTTATGATGCCAAACACGGTAAGGATTGGAACGCTTCGGCGTATATTGACGAACATGGCCTGCTGAGGGTGCGCGGTTATTGGCATTTTAAAATATTTGGCAGAACAATGACCTTCAAACGTGTATACCCTATATTGCCGGTTCGCATAAAAGCAAAAAACGCCCCCGATTAATGAGGGCGCTTCTTATTTTAAACTTTAGCTTTTACGACACCTTAGTTGAGCTTGCCAAATTCACCGGCCGCTTTGAAGGTAACTTCATCGCTCAGCATCGGTGAGCCAAATTTGCTGCCGAAATTAAAATCCGAACGTTTGATGGTGCCGGTAACTTGGAAACCTGCATCGGGTGCTTTGCTCATAGGATTGGTTATCGTACCTCTGTACCAAAGATCGACCGTAACCGGTTTGGTGACACCAGCTAAGGTCAAATTACCGGTCAGTGTATAATGGCCCGCAGTGGCTGGTTTGATGGACACTGTTTTGAATGTAACAGTTGGGTATTTGGTCACGTCAAAAAAATCGGGACTTTTCAGGTGGGTGTCGCGTTGGTCAACACCGGTATTTACCGAAGCCGTGTTAGCCGTAAATTCGAATTTAGCGTCGCTAAAATCAGGTTTTGAAGCTGTTATAGCGGCGTCGAAATCTTTAAAAGTCCCGTCTACATCCGATACTGCAAGGTGGGTAACCGTAAAAGTCAGGTGTGAGTGTGCCTTATCAACTTTCCATGTGCCCTGGGCAAAAGCGCCGGCACCTAATAGTACGGCCGCAAGTAAAATAAATGTCTTTTTCATTTTGATTATGTTAGTGTGTATTTATTACACAACAAAAGTACGAACAAAAACCAAAATAGATGTTTAAACATCTATTTTATTCGTCTGCAAAATGTAAAATCTATTCTATGCGATTCATAGACTAACTCATTTCATCCCTAATATTAATAAAACCAATAGCTTAGCATCCATATCTTGATTATGCAACCTCAACAGGAACAAATTCGCGAACAGCAAAAACAGGCATGGAATAACGTTTCACCGGCATGGAAAAAATGGGATCCGTTTATTATGGAATTTTTACGCCCGATGGGCGATGCAATCATCGAACAGTTGGCGATAAAAGAAAATGACATTGTGTTGGACGTTGCTGCCGGCACAGGCGAGCCTGGCCTAACAATAGCGACGCTTGCACAAAAGGGAAAAGTTGTTGGTACCGATCTGTCGGAAGGAATGTTGTCGATCGCTGAAGCAAATGCTGCTGCCAAAGGTCTAAAGAACTACAGCACCAAAGCAGCCAACGTTTGTGAATTGCCTTTTGCCGATAATACATTTACCGCGATCAGTTGCCGGATGGGATTCATGTTTTTCCCGGATATGCAATTGGCGGCCAATGAAATGTACCGTGTGTTAAAGCCAGGGGGCCGCATAGCGATATCGGTTTGGAGTGCCCCGGAAAAAAACTTTTGGTATACCGCTATGACGAGCGTCGTCAACAAACATGTCGAACTGCCACCAGCTTTACCCGGTGCGCCTGGCATGTTCCGCTGCGCGGCGGACGGTCTTATGACCAGTATTTTTGCGCAGGCGGGGTTTAAAAAAGTTGGCGAAAAAGAGATGACAGGTAAGGTCGACTTTGTTGATGCGGATACCTACTGGCGGAACAGGACGGAGTTGTCAGAGTCCCTGGTAGCCTCGTTAAGTAATACAGATGATGCTACTGTCGCGGCTATTAAAAACGATGTATATGTCCTAATCAACGCCAAAAGTGCAAGCGACCGGGCTCTGCTTGATTACGGTGTTAATATTATATATGGAGAAAAATCTTAAGTAGCGATTTGGCGCCAAATTACAAAAAATCAGTCAGCACTTGACAAAGGCACAATTGCACCGTTGAGGTGGAAAAAATGATCGTGCAGGATGCTTGGAGAAACATCGACCTGTCTGTTAGAAGAAGCAACGTTGTGCAGGTTCCAATCCTCAATGTCGATGAGCCCGGGTTGTGTTTGGTAGTGTGAAGGGTTATCGGGACATTTCACCACGTATTCACCTTCATCGGCAAGGGCGATAATAGGCCGGGCCCCGCAGTATTTACATACCGAGCAGGTAACCGTATCGGGTATAATGATATAACCTCGCATAGAGTGGATTAATACGTTATAAACGGGAAAGAGGTTACCTCAACGTAAAACGGCTACATATCCGGAGAGCAGCCCAAAGCCTGACACGTTTGGATTGATGACATAATAATAGGTACCGGTCGGTACAGGCGATCCGTTTACGGTGCCGTCCCAGGGCTTGACGTACCCTCTCGATTGGTAGACCAAATTGCCGTAGCGGGTGTATACTGATACAAGACACTGCGGGAAATCGGATAGTTTTTGAATGGTCCACAAATCATTGATGCCATCGCCATTAGGAGTAAACGCATTAGGTATTATGATTTCTGATTCCGAAGCTATGATGGTTAGCGTGCCATCAACCGGGTTAATAATGTAGTTGTGTGACGAGCCTCCGGTAACATGTATGGCATACTTTCCTTCGGGTGAAGTTGTAGTTGCCACGGTTGTAAGCTCGGGGAGGACGGTCAGGCCCGACTCGTTGTCGCCGTTTACAAAACCCTGGTACTGCGGTATGAACACGGGGTTTGGAGTACCATACGCCCTTGTCACATCGGGCGCAGTAACGGTGAGTATGGCCCTATTGACAACGCTGATCGGGATACTTACATTAACGTCGCTCGCCCCGATTGTACTGAGTACGATATTGCCGAAATAATTGCCTGCCGGAGTAGTAGCCGCAAGCCTGATATACACCGGTACATTGGTGATATTGCCCGCTTGTCCCGCAGTAATAGTGTTGCTGAAGGTTTGATTATCCGCACTCACCTCGAAACCCTGAGGGGCGGTTACCAGGATGCCTTCCGTTAAATTGGTGGCAGAAACCGTAAAGGTTTCAGACGATGATGCCGCGCCGTAAATGGTATTGAGCCCCGTTAATGTTCCCGACGAGGTGATCACGGGTGGCGAAGCCGGGTTGACGGTGATGGTAAACGTAACAGGAGCTCCCGTACAGCCTGTAACTGTGTTCAACGGAGTGACGGTCAGTGTTGCGGTAACAGGAGTATCACCGTTTACATCAATCGTATTAAAGGAAGGGATATTTCCCGTTCCGCTTGCCGGAAGGCCAATGCCGGGCACGTCGTTTGTCCAGTTGTACGTATCGCCGCCGGTGCCTGTAAAATTAATGGGGTCGGTTGGTCCGCCATTATTCTTTGTTTGATTGGTTACCGCGTTCGCTGTTGGTAAGGCATTTACTGTGCCGCTTACGGGCACATTCTGGCTGGTTGCACCCGGCGAGCTTAACACCACATTGCCGGAAATGCTTCCGGAAGGATCAGCCGCAGCCGAGCGAACATATACAGTAACATTGGAAACTATTCCGGCAGATTGCGGAATAGTAACTACGCCGCCATAGCCGCCACTTGCAGTGAGCGATATTTCAAACCCCGCTGGTGCTGTCGCCGTGATGTCGCCTGTCAGGTTGCTGCCCGAAACGGTAAATTGCTGAATATTAACGCCTGCGGATGCCGAGCCAAGGCAGGCGGAAATCGAACCTGAGACAGGGCCCGCAGTAATGGATGGCGACAAAGAATTTAGGGTAATGGTAAAAGTGATTGGAGTGCCGGGACAGCTGGTGCCCGGTGTAATGAAACTGCCAAATGAAAGGCTTCCAATTCCTACCGAAAGGGTATTGATCACTAAATTGGTTGATGTATCTATTATATAAATATTACCGTCCTGCCCAACCACGTAAGCCAGATTGCCATTTGATGTAACCGATATACTTTGTGGAGATCCCCCAACTGGGATGGTTGCAATTACTGCTTGAGTTTTAGTGTCGATAACCGACACACTATTACCATCTTCGTTTACTACATACAGGCGATTTCCATCGGGAGAAAGGGACTCGCCCACCGAATTTGGACCTGTAGCAACGCTTTTTAACACTGTGTTGGAGCCGGCGTCAATAATGAGGGCGCTGCCAGGTCCGCTGCCCGATATATAAATAAGGGATCCATCCGGGCTAACAACAACATCGTTAGGCTGGATAGTAACAGGAATAGTTGCAGTAACCTTATTTGTTGACGTATTAATTACGGAAACAGTTTTAGAGCCCTGGTTAGCTACATATACCAAGCTGCCGTCAGGGCTGACTGCGACCCCCAACGGACTAATGCCAACCGGTATGGTGGCAATAACGGCTCCAGTTACTGTGCTTGCTACTGCAATTTGGTTTGTAAATTCATCGGTTATATATATGTGGTTTCCGTCAGGACTGACCGCTAATCCACGTGGTCCATCGATTGTATGAATGGTCAATTCGATAACATTCGTTGTGGTATTTATACCATAAACAGAGTTGCTGTTTGGATCTGACATATAAATTCTGTTGCCATCAGAGCTTGCTGCAACTCCGTATGGCCCGGCATTTGTTAAAGGTATCTTGAAGAAGCTGTTGGTGGCGCTGTTAATGACAACAATGTTGCTTCCCTGGGTTATGTACACAAGTCCGGGTTTTGTAGGCGTAACCGTAATTGTGGCTATAACCGGGGAGCTTCCTGTATTTGTCGTTTGAAATGCAGGAATAGGACCGCTCCCGCTCGCCGGAAGACCGATTGTCGGGTTGTCATTCGTCCAGGTAAACGTATTACCCGTTCCTGTAAAATTTATCGGCGTAGTTGTGGCTCCGCTATTATAACTAACATTTTGAACAGGATCAACCGTTGGCAGGGCATTTACCACACCGGTAACCGGCACTACATCCGCTGTTGCGCCGGGTGTTGTAAGTTGAATATTGCCCGATATTGGTCCGACGGGATCGGCCGCTGACGAGCGGATATAAATGGGTACGTTAATAACCGTGCCACCGATCTGCTTAAGCGTCAAACTGGTCGAATATCCGCCTATCGCGGTAAGGGACAAATCAAAACCGGGAGGGGGTGTGACCGTAATATCACCGCTTAAGCTCGTGCCGGCAACGGTAAATTTACCTACGTTCGGACTTTCACCAGGCGAACCTACGCAGCCGATAATGTTGCCTGTTATGGTGCTGGTAGTGACGACGGGAGTAGGACCGGAGTTGACGGTGATTTTGAAGGTAATGGGGGTGCCGTTGCAGCCGGGGCCACTCGAAGTGAAATTGCCAAATGCTATAGGAGCTAAGCCGACGTCAATCGTCTTTGTAAACGCATTCGCTCCCGTATTAATAATTGAAACAGAATTACGTGCTTGGTTTACCACGAAGACTTCTTTTCCGTCAGGGGTAATCGATATGCCAAAAAGCGATGGCACAAATACCGGGCTGGTTAGGGTTGTTGTTACGGTTAGTGTGTTGGCATCAACTACAGATACAGTTCCATCATCCTCGTTAGCCACATATAAGCGGGTGTCATCGGGCGTGATGCAAACTCCAATAGGATCTATCCCTACTCCAACTGATCCAATCACAGTATTCGTAGAAGTATTGATTGCCACTATTGAAGCCGGTCCCCAACTGCAAACATATACTCGACTTCCATCATGAGAAGTCGTTATGCCAATGATATTTTCATTTACTGGAATAGTTGATATCACTGTATTGGTTGAGGCATCTATAACAAATACTGCGGCGGCAAGTACAGAAGTTGAAGAGCAAGTATATATTCTGCTGCCATCAGGGCTTACACATATACCACTGGCGCTAACCCCGATTGAAATTTTTGAAACTATCGAATTTGTTGATGTATTTATTACAAGAACATAGGCATTATTATTGCCCTCCGTTTCGGTTACATACAACTTACTTCCATCGGGGCTCACAGCGATGGCTCTATTTGTTCCTGTAGTAGCAATTGTAGATATTATGGCATTTGTAGTAGTGTTTATCACGGTAACGGTGCCCGAAATATTTGCTATATACACTCTACTTCCGTCGGAACTTGTCGCGATGCTAAATGGCTGCAAGCCCGCAGGAAAGGTTCCGGTTACTAGGTTAGTCGTGGTGTTTATTACAGAGACTGTGCCGTCGTCTCTATTAGTGATATAAGCAAAACCTGAAGCTACTGGCGTCGCCGTTATCGTCGCCGTTATCGGTCCGCCGGTATTATTAATTGCATTAAAAGCCGGAATATCTCCGGTACCGCTTGCGGGCAGGCCTATAGTGGGATTGCTGTTGGTCCATTGGTAAGTGCATCCGCCCGCAGGAAAATTCACGGGCGTAGTTTGCGCGGCATTACCGACAGTTTGATCGGTTTGGGCTTCACTTTTGGTGAATAAAGCGCAAAGCAGCAGTAAAAGTCCGGTTTGTAAAAATCTCCTCATCCTCCAAGGCCAGGTTTTCACCGCAATATAACAACATATCCCGACAATTTAGGCAGGTCGCTTTGCGGTGCGATCACATAATAATACGTACCAACCGGTAGGGGACTGCCATTATAGGTGCCGTCCCAGGGCTTTGGATAGCCATGCGACTGGTATACGAGACTACCGCTACGTGCATAAACCGATACCAGGCATTGGGGGAAATAGCTGAGCGATTTGATATTCCAGTAATCATTTACACCGTCGCCGTTCGGCGTAAACAAATTGGGTATAACAATGGATGCCTCTCCGGGCAAAACGGTAAGCGTGCCGTTTTGAGAAGTTATGACGTAGTTGGGAGACGATCCGCCGGTCGCGATAATCGGGTATTGGCCCGGTGCCGAATCAGCGGTGGCGGGCGAGCTTAATACGGGAAGTTGTGACAAACTAGCCTCGTTGTCGGCATACACAAAGCCGGTATATTGCGGCACAAATACAGGGTTAGCCTGCCCGGCAACCTTGGTCGCATCCTTTGCGGTTATCAGCAACGGCGCACGGGCGACTACCAATTGCTGCGTTACTGGAGTCGCGGCAGAATATAGCTCATTTCCGGCTTGTGACGCGGTAATGTTAGCTGTTCCCGCGCCTGTTATATGTATTTCGCCACTTACGATAGTGGCAACATTTACATTATCGCTGGCATAGGTAATGGGTAAAGTGTTGTTGTTGCTTGTCGCGCTCAGCGGGAAATCGGCGTCGCCATAGGTTTTCGCCGGCAATTCGTTGAAGGTTAAGGTCTCCTGCGTTACATCCTGTACCGTGATATTGACAACAGTTGAACTACTGCCGCCCATATTATATGCGGTAACTGTGTAGTCTGTAGCAGTCGATAAAGCAGTCGGCGTGCCGCTGATCGTGCCTGTGGTGCGGTCGAAGGTTAAGCCAGCTGGTAACGCCTTGTCTATAAAATAACCCGTCAGGATGATCTGGCTGATGATATCGCTGTTAAATTCTGAAACGTAAGCATTGCCCGAAGCATCGATAGCTATTCCAGTAGGGTTATCTAAATTGACGTTATTGCTATCGGCTCCCGGGAAGTTCCCGGCAACGGTAATAACCTGGCCCAGCGGCGATATTTTGCGGACCCGATTGTTTCCACCGTCGGCCACATACAAATTTCCTATAGCGTCAAAAGCTAATCCCTGTGGGCCTTTGAAGCTTGCACCGCTCCCGGTCCCATCTGCCGACCCTGCCGTTCCATTGCCGGCTAATGTAGATACCATTCCTGCGGGGCTTATTTTCCGTATCGTATTGCCTCCTTCGTCGGATACATACAAATTACCCGAATCATCAATAGCTATGCCTGAGGGTTTGTTGAAACTGGCAGCTGTGCCGTTGCCATCCACATCAGCCGGCAAGCCGCTTCCCGCAAAGGTTGTAACCACACCGGCGGGGGTAACTTTACGGATAAGGTTATTACCCTGGTCCGCTACAAATACATTGCCCGATGCATCCATAACAACAGCCGTCGGCGTGTTAAAACTGGCAGCTGCTCCCGTTCCGTCAGCAGCACCTGCTACGGGATTGCCAGCCAAAATGGAAACTGAGCCTGCGGGAGTCACCTTTTCGATCTTGTTGCCGCTGGCATCGGCTACATACAAGGTGCCCGATGCATCATCCATCGTTATGCCAAATGCATTGCCCTTGTAATTTGGAATCGTCGTAACCACACCCCCAGGTGTGGCTTTTCGCAATAGCGAATTGCCCGAATCGGCAATGTATAAATTTCCGGCAGCATCGAAGACCAGCCCCGCCGGGTTAGTGAAACTGGCTGACCTGCCTGTGGCATCGATTTTTCCCGGCGTGCCGCTGCCTGCAAAAGTGTTGATCCGTCCATAAGCATTTGCCGGAACAGGCCCCCCGGTGTTAGTGGGCACAAGCGGCGTTATGGCATTATTCACGATAAATACGTCAGGTGTGGCGTAATGTATCAGCGGAGCCTGGACGGCAGTGGGCTTAATGGTTAAATTGATAGTAAAAGAACTGCTGCCCGCAATGTTGTATGCTGTAATGACGTAGTTTGTGGGCGGTAGCGGTGCTATAGGTACGCCGCTTATCGTACCTGTCCCGGTATCGAAACTAAGGCCTGCCGGAAGAGGTTTATCGATAGTATACCCCGATGCATCGATCTTTCGGATCTGCCCGCCATCGGCAAGGTAGAGATCGCCCGATGCATCAATAACGATATCGCGCGGGTATGACAGGTTAACAGATGTCAAAGGATAGCCGTTTGTTGCTCCCCGAAAACCGGTACCGGCAAATGTGCTTACCGCACCCGATGGTGTTATTTTGCGTACGACATAATTGTTTTGATCGGCGACATACAGATCGCCGCTAACATCAAAAGCCATGCCCTGCGGCCCATTGAAGGTAGCGATCGCCGCGTTGCCGTTAATTAGCCCCGCGGCCCCTGTTCCTGCGACAGTTGAGACAGTGCCGGTCAGCGTTATTTGCCTGATCATGTTGTTATTGAAGTCGGAAACATAGATATTTCCCGCCGGGTCCGTTACCAGGTAGCCGGGACCCCAAAAGCGTGCCGCTGCGCCTGTTCCGTCAGTTTTACCCGACTGATTGGCGGTTCCCGCGAAGGTACTCACAAGGCCCGAAGGGGTGATCTTGCGAATTATATTTGAGTTGAAATCGGAAACATACAGGTTGTTCGCTCCATCAAATACCAAGCCCGTGGGCTGGTCGAAAGTGGCGGTTGTCAGCGTTCCGTCGGCAGAGCCCCTTGCCCCGGTTCCTGCAAATGTTGTTACAACTCCTGTGGGGCTCACCTTTCGTATTACATTGTTGTTTTCGTCGGCGATATAGATGTTGCCTGACCCATCCACGGCCATTTCGCCCGGTCCATTGAAAAGCGCCGCGGCACCCTGGCCATCAGCGTACCCGGCGTTGTTAGTACTACCTGCAATTGTCGTAAGTGCGCCACCTGGCGTTATCCTCATCAGGCGCTGCCACCCGTCGGTAATATAAAGATCGCTCGAACCCGCGAGCCTTATGCTATTGATGACACCGAAGGTGCCGGCGCTGCCCGTACTGCCCGCGAAAGTTGTAACGCCGTATGTTTCCTGCGATACCAGCCCGCCCGTGTTTACCGGAGACAGCGGCGCGATAGGGATATTTACCGTATAGATATCGGGTGTGGTATAGCTGATATTTGGGGGTTGCAGCACGACAGCCGCATTGCCAACGGTGATATTAATAGTAAATGAACTGCCCCCGCCCGAATTAAAAGCGCTGACGGTATAATCTGTGGATGGGTAGGACGATGCTGGCGTGCCGCTGATGATACCTGTGTCCGGATCGAAGGTAAGACCGGGCGGGAGTGGTTTATCGATGGTATAGCCGCTCAACAAAATTCGCCTGACCAGGTTGTTATTTGAATCCACTACGTAGATGTCGCCCGCGTCATTGATGGCGATGCCTAACGGATTACTGAAACCAGCCGCTGTGCCAACACCGCCATTGGCTCCGCCCGCAATGTTGCCTGCTATGGTTGTTACCGCACCGGCAGGTGTGATTTTTTTGATGAGGTTATCAACTGCATCGGTGACATATAAATTACCCGCCTGATCAATGGTTATGAATTGCAGCCCGCCGAAACCAGCTGACGAGCCCCCGGCGATCATCGTAACAATCCCTGATGGGCTTATCGCGTTGACCTTATTGCCGCCATTATCAACCTCATAAATGGTGCCGTGTGCATCGATTGTCAAACCTACCGGGTAGCTGAGTCCAGTAACAAAAGTCGTAACCGCTCCCGTGGGTGTTATTTTCCTGATCGATTGGTTATCGGTATCTGCCACATATACATTGCCGGCCTTATCCACAGTTATGCCTGCCGGGTGGTTGAAACTTGCCGCCGTTCCCTGTCCGTCCGTCGCGCCTTGCGTCCCCCCGGCAAATACCGTGACATTTCCCAATGCGTCGATTTTCCATATTCCATTGCTGTATGGGTCCGCGGCAAATAAATAACCGTTGTTATCGGCAACTATTCCGTAGGGGTCAAATTGACCAGGCGGGGATGCAAAATGTAAGGTCAGGTTAGTCACAGTGCCGGCAGGATCGATCTTCAGAATGGAATTGTTGCTTTGATCGGTGACATAAAGATTACCCGTCTTGTCAACGGCGATACCGTTGGGCATTTTAAAACTTTCGCCGGCCCCCTGCCCGTTTGAAGAACCATTTTTACTATTTCCTGCAAAGGTGGTCACCAATCCATAAGTGTTAGCGGGGACATTTCCACCCTTGTTACCAGGCGTTAAAGGTTGGATGGTTGTACCCGCTGTATAATGCTGCGGGGTAGGGTAAGAGATATCGGGAGCCTGGGCAAACGAGGTATTAAGATCAAATAATATGACAAGGACTATATTAGTCAGAAGCGCCTTAAAGGGGTACTTAAACATCCTTTTACCTGGTATAAGTTTATAAGCGAGTCTTAAAGTTACGGAATGTTTTTTGATTAAGTTGCTTGAAATATAAGCGATTACCACCTTATTGGCACGAATTTGCGGCAATTTTGAAGAAAGTAAAGTGCACGGGTATAACCGCCGAGCTATCCTTAAAGCCCTTGATAGCAAATATGCCGATGTACCGGGGTCGTATATCCAGTTCCTGGCTTACTACTTCCTTAAACGCGGTGTTTTCGGTAATACCACCGGAATAAAGGAAACGAAACTTGCTGCCACGTTTCTCGATTCGCAGCGCCGAATTTTGAAGCATATTTAATTGCAGCGGATTGAGTTTGATACTATCAGTATACATGATAGGCTTATGGGCTATCTCTTCGGGCTTGCTGAATCCCTGGCCCGCCGATGTGACAGCCTGCACTAATATCTCATCAGGCTTTTTAAATCCGCCGAAAAAATCATTGAACGCAATGGAAAGCCGCACGCTTTTGCCCGTGAGTGTGGTATCCTCCAGCAGCAGGATCCCGGCTTGCTGCCATTCCTCCTGCGGGATGAAATTATTCAAATGAACCTCGACTGTAAAGCAATCGTAGGGGAGAGCCCTCAGCATTAAGTTTTTTATATCCTGTTTATTTGCCGGATCGGGCCAGTTATCACCCTTAAGCGTATAAAGCGTCAATTGCCCCTTTTGCGACGCCTTTTGCGCCCAGTACTTTTCGTCTTTATCTTTTACAAACCAGCCTTTATTAGCCAGGGAGCTATCAGAAACGTTTTTAAATAGATCAGAAAATTCCATGCCGATCGCTGTCGGTAAATTCAACCAGAGAATGAATGTAAGGGTAACCGTTACAAAGCCCAATACCATCAGGGTTATAGGTCGCCAGGACTTCCCGCGACGGTTCAAAGCCGATTGGTTAAACATCTCCCGGTACAGGAACCAATAAGGGTAATGGCTCTCGTTATCTTTGCGCTGTATCTCGGTGGTGTAAGGCGCGCCGAGCGCGTAACGGGCCAGCGTATCTAATGTAGCCGTCGAGGGGTTCTCGGGCTTGGTGTTTTTATCGCTTGATATAAAGAAAGAATAATTTTTAACGCTTTTCCACCCGATCGATAAACCCGTTCGCTCCAGTACCTTGTTGCACAACAGCTTGCTTTCGGTTTCTGTCAACGGGCCATCGAGCTGTTGCCCGAAACACATCAAATACACTTCCTTAAATAAAGCTGCGAAAGCAAGGCTATCGGTGTTGTTCATCTATTATTTTATAGTACTTATACTACCCTTCCAGATTTACGCCAAATTTCCGCGGCATTTCCGTTCCGGAATTTTTTGCCTAAAGATATTTACAAAAAGCCGAAAGCTATGGGGCTTTCCGGCGGGTATTACTAAAATCTTTATAACATGAAATTTCTTTTAGTGTTCTGTTTTGTGGTCATTTCATCCTCATTATCAGGTCAAATACTGCAATTACACTTCGACCCGCGTCACACCCTCGACCCGTCGCATAATGCCGCGAACTTTCCAACCATTTATTTCGAATACTACAAAGCCAGGGATACCTCCGGCGCTTTCTTTATGAAAACCGAAGCCGACCTTCAGGGCGCAAACCACAATATCGGCAAATTTTATACGCAACTGTCCCAATCCTTTAAATTATGGAAACCGAAGGTATACGTGCAGCTGCAATACAGCGGCGGGATGGGCATTGCCGAACCGGGTTCATACAGCTATTATATTACCAACGCGTATTCGGTAGGCGCTGTTTATCCCTTTCAATGGAAGGGGGCATGGTTTAGTACCTCTTTGTCTTATACTTTAAACGCTTTTAAAAAGCCGAGCAATGATCTGTTGTACTCATTATATTGGGGCAAAGGCTTCTGGAACTACAAATTTGAGTTTAGCGGCGATGTAGAATTATACACGGTGAATAAGAATTTGGGCGATGCCGCCAGCGGTAATTTGCATGGAAAATGGGTATCGTTTTTTGGTGAGCCGCAGGTATGGTTCAGGATACATAAGGGCTTTGCGATGGGCTCAAAGATCAACATGTATTTTCATGTGCTTACCGACGAAAGCTTATTACAGGTTTATCCCACGCTTGCGGCGCGGTTTAAGTTCCAGTAAAATAAGCTGGCATGGAAATGGCTAATGGATATGCTGAAACTAATAAGATACACGATGAAAAAGCAAGTAATAAGGCTCATCGCATTGCTGATATTTGCATCAGTAGCGATATCCGGCTGCTCGGTTGAATACCGGGAGGGCCACAGGCATCACAACGAAGAACACCATGATAACGGCGACCGCGACCACCACGACCGCGAGCACCGTGACCGCTAATAACCAAACTAAACTAATGAGAAAACCCTGCTGTAACAGCGGGGTTTTTTGTTAATGATGATGGTCATTTTTTAGCTGAAGTAAAAGGGGTAGCTTTATTTGAACGTAGATTATAGATCATGAAAAATCTGAATATAAAATTGCTGACCCTTTTGATGGCCATAACCATAACCACATCCGGATGCAGTATCTGGGACTCAGTTTTCCGCCCCGACCATGAACGCGAGCATAAAGGTGATCGTGACCATAAGGGCGATCACGACCGGGATAAAAAAGGCGACCGTGATCATCATGACCGCTAAATAACAATTCTATTCGACAGATTATCCTGCTTAATGGCGGGATTTTTTGTTTTTAAGCCAATACACTAAGAATATGAAGAGGCGTCTTACAATTCTATGCGGAACAGCCGTCTTGAATATATTGAAGAGTTCTATGATATAGTAGCCCAAAGAGCATTGGAGCAAAAGAAGATATAAGCATATCAACTTATAGTAAGCAATTATAAGTTAAGGAGCTTATAATACTATGATATAAGCTAAGTTACTTATAAATTATCGGCTACGCACATATTGATTTAGCCTGTAGTTCGCATTATCAAACTGCCAATTAATATAGGATGGACTTATCCCATCACCTCCCGCCTAACGTCACATGTGACGGACGGACGGTGTAAAATACTCAAACGGCTATTTTCCAACCTCTGACGTCCGACCTCGGATCACTTACCCCTCGTCACCAGCACCCAATCCACCAGCACTTTGGCTTTGCCGGCTTTTATCTTATCCACCGTAGCCTGCGATATGCCGAAGTAAGGCGATTTGATCTTGTTGACGCCGTTGGGGTAACCTCCGCCCAAAGCGAAGTTGAGGATAATGAATTTGGGGTTATCAAAGGCCCAGCGGCCATACTTTTCTACCATGGCTTTGGTTACGGTGTAGGTCGTCACGCCATCTGTTTTGAAAACCAGTTGATCCGGCGTCCAGTCGACGGAATAGATATGCCACTGGTCCACATTTTCCTTATGGGGTAAAAAATAACGGTAAGCCAGCGGCGTATTGCCGAAGTATTTTGGTCCGTGCAGGGCATTGCTTATCCAGCTCGAATCGCCTACGGTTTCCATCATATCAATTTCGCCGCAATCGGGCCAGTTGCCTTCGCCCAACGCCCAAAATGCGGGCCACATACCCGCACCCGAAGCTATTTTCATGCGGCATGATGCCGTGCCGTACGTAAATTCCATCTTCTTTTCGGTATTGATCCGGGCGGAAATGAAGTCATACTTATTTTTTTCTTTACTGGTATAACCCGGATGGTAAACAGCTTTGATAACCATCGCATTTTTAGCGCCCTGGGCCGCTTTCCCGTGCACAAAATAAAGCACGGACGTTGAATCCACATAAGCCTGCTGCTCATCATTGTTGGTATGACCCGTAACTTCTACGTTCCATTTGCCGCGGTCGAGCTTAGGGCCGTTGAAGTCGTCGAAAAATACGGTATCGTGTTTTGCCTGCGCCTGGCAAAATATCGCCATAAAAAGTGCGGAAAGGGTTAGTAAGGCAGTTTTCATCGTCAATTGAAAGTTTTTTTTAGTTCTGTTAAATAGCTAAAATACATTATTTGACAATATAGCTATAATACTCTTTCACCAGGTTGTGATTATACAAAGTTATGACGACGCTAAGGGGGTAACCATCGGTATTGTAAGTATACAGGTAAGGCTCGCCATTCTTACTGGCTACGTTGTTGATGAGCGTGCTGGGGTTGTTTATAAATAAGATGTACTGAATGAACAGGTTGCTTGCGGGCGTCATTTGCGAAAAGGGGTTTTTCTTGGTGTCGTAAGCATAGTCGTCTTCGTTGGTCAGCTGATTTAAACCATCGGTGGCGTATATCTGCGTCGATGCCACATTCCCCCTCGTATCGTAAGCAAAGGTGGTATGGCCCGAATGTTTGGTCGTGATGTCGATTACCTGGTGCTTTCCATTAAAAACAAAATTAGCGGTATCGGCTACGTGTGTTGACCCGTAGAGATAATAGCCGGCGGCATCCCCCTGGTAAAAGAAATCGTATTCGATGATCAGGTTTCCGTTTGAACCCGTTTTTTTAGCGGTGCTTACCCTGTTTTGGCTATCATAGGTTAGGGTGAACGTCACTTTACCTTGCCCGCTGAAATCACTTACGTTCACGGGACGGTCCTGGTCGTCATAGGCGTAATTGGCTGTATCGATCGAGCCACCAGCCCCGGTATTATCCGTTATTTGCTGCTTTAGCAAATAGGTTTTAAGCGTTTTGTTACCCTTTTTGCACCCTGCGCCTACGCAAATCGCAAACAAACATCCGTATAACAGTAGCTTTTTCATTCTCGTTGGTTTATAACGACCTCATCGTCAAAAGGGAATCAGGTGAAAAGGTACTAATATTTTAGGTCAAAAAAGCCCGTTTTTACATTTTAATTACCACTGCTTTTATAAATTGCACACTTTCACATATTTTCAATGCACAACAGGGGCTTTTTAACCTTCTTTCTGATACTTGCCGGTTTGACGGTGTTGCTCGACTGGTATATATACGCGGGATTGAGAACTTTTGCAACAGGCTGGAAATCAAAACGGTGGCGGCGGGTTGTACTTTGGGGCTATTTGATCCTATCGATGGGTATCACCCTGCTATTTTTAATGGGGATAAGCAGCCTGAGGACGGCAACGGGAATGATGCCCTACCATGAGTGGGTGCTAAGTTTTTTCCTCATTGGTCTTATTAGCAAGATTTTCTTCGCACTGGTATTACTTATCGGCGATATAGGGCGGCTGTTTTATGGTTTAGGCGATAATTTGATCAACCATGGTAAAAGAGCTAACAAGCCTTTCTTCCCGGCGCGGCGCAAATTCATCAGCGAGGCAGCCATACTGGTAGCTGCGTTACCGGTAACAAGTTTACTGTATGCGATGGTATGGGGTAAGTACGACTACCGGTTGTACCGGGAAACGCTTTATTTTGACGATCTGCCTGATACTTTTGACGGTTTTACCATAACCCAGGTATCGGATATCCATTCGGGAAGCTTCGACAACAAAGCCGCCGTGCAGCGCGGCATAGACCTGGCAAAAGCGCAAAAAAGCGACCTCTTTGTTTTTACCGGCGACCTGGTTAACAACGCTGCCTGGGAAATTGAGCCTTATATCGATATGTTCAAACAATTGAAGGCGCCTTATGGTCAATTTTCTATCCTCGGCAACCATGATTACGGCGATTATATCCATTGGAACAGCGAGGAAGAAAAGGCCGCCAACCTGGAAAGGCTGAAGGGTCAGCATAAAAAACTCGATTACCGTTTGCTGCTGGACGAGAATGTGGTTTTGGAAAAGAACGGGCAAAAGATAAGTTTGATCGGCGTGCAAAACTGGGGCAGGGGATTTATCCAGATCGGGGACCTGGATAAGGCGCTGCGCGGAGCAGCTCAGGATAGTTTTAAGATATTACTTTCGCACGATCCAACGCATTGGGAAGAAAAGGTGCGTTACCATCCAACTAAAATACATTTGACACTTGCAGGCCATACCCACGGCGCGCAATTTGGCGTAGAGGCAGGCAAGCTGCGCTGGAGCCCTGTGCAATACCGCTATTTGGATTGGGCTGGCCTTATTGAAGAACATGGCAGGCAATTATACGTGAACCGGGGATTTGGTTTCCTGGCATTTTCAGGCAGGCTGGGCATCTGGCCCGAGGTGACCGTGATCACGCTGAAGAAGAAGAAGCGGTAGGTGATCAGTGACTTGTTAACCTGTGATTAGTTAAAGCTTTTTTATCAGATACTAATCACAAGTTAACGAATTAACAAATCACTAATTCAGGCTCGTGCCGTAACCAGGTTATTTACTTTGCCTACCAATTCATTAAGGCCAAATGGTTTGGCGATCACATCGTCGGCGCCGAGGTTCTCGTAATTAATGCCTTTATGGAAATAAGCCGAAGAAAGGATCACCGGTACCTGGCCAAATAGCGGGTGCCATTTGATCTGGCGGCAAATATCTTCGCTTTTGCGGCCACTCACCTGGTAATCTAAAATAAAAAGATCGGGGCGGAATATTTTGGCGATCTCGATAATATTATGGCTGTCGGAAGTAACCAGTACCTGGAAATTCTCATAGGATAATGTTTCTTCAACTATATCCAGTACGTCCTGGTTATCGTCTAATACTAAAATGCGGTTTAACATAATGTTGTGATTTGTTAAATAATGGGGGTTGTTAAATAAAGATCGTTCGATATATACGTGACTGTTGTGATGTTAAACCATTATTGGTATGATCCAATAACGTACGGGAGGTTTAAAGTATTTTAATTTTTGTTGTTAAAAGTTCTTAGGGGCAATGGGTGTAACGCGAAAGAACTGCAAAAAGTTGTTTTTTTTGTTAAAACGGACTTTGTTTCAAAAAATAGTTCTTATTTTTAATCAACTAAAAATCAGTAAAATATGAAAATATGGGTACTGGCAGGATTACCTGCCGTCATGATGTTGGGTTGCGGGCAGCCCAAACCTGACATTAAAGCCGAGGGTGAAAAAGTTATGCAGACAAGCAGAGATTGGGCTAAAGTTACAGCTACCGGTGATGTTGAAAAAATAGTTAACTATTGGACCGACGACGCGGTACTTATGGAGCCCGGCCGACCCACGCTGAGCGGGAAAAAAGAGATTCGTCAAATGGTGGAAGGGAGTTTTAAAATACCGGGATTCAAAATAACCTGGGAACCTCAAAGCGTTCAGGTATCATCGGACGGTGATATGGCGTATCTTATTGAAAAAACACAGGTCACCATGAACGATTCTACAGGTAAAGCCAATACGCAGCATTACAACGGCGTTACCGTATGGAGGAAACAGCCAGATGGTTCGTGGAAAGATGCTGTGGATATTGCGTCAAACTGATCGGAGTGTGCTATCTTTGCCACTTTGATATGGCGAGGCAAACTAATTTTAAATCATTCTATATAATAGCCATTCTCATTAGCCTGGGTGTAGCTGTCTTAACGGAAGATAAATACATCGGCGTGCTGCTGGGCATCGCCCTAATGCTTTGGATCGCGGGGATACAGCAGAGAAGGAACAGCAATACACGCTGATCACGGTATAAATGATTTGTCATCCTGAGCGATAGCGAAGAATCTAAAACGGATTATTAAACTGGTTGCAAATCTTAACTTGAACCTATTCTAAATGCGCCAATACAATTTTTATACTTACATATTAACGAATTTTAAAATAACGGTTCTGTATACAGGTGTGACCAATGATTTAGAGCGACGATTGTACGAACATTATTTTAATATCAATCAGAAGGAAAGCTTCACCAGCAAATATAAATGCTTCTACCTGGTGTGGTACGAGAGATATCAATACGTCAATCATACTATTGAAAGAGAAAAAGAAATCAAAGGATGGACGCGAGACAAGAAAAATAAATTAATTGAGGAAGAAAATCCCGGCTGGCGATTTTTGAATGGGGATATTATGGAGTGGCCGCCCTTGATTGTTAATTCGCAATAGATTCTTCGCTATCGCTCAGAATGACAGGCTGGTGTGATGGTTATGTTGTTTTACTTCCTTTTATTATCTGTTCCGCTTCGGCCCAGCTGTAGGATTTACTTTTGCCGCTTATATGGAGTTCACGCTCCCGGTCTAATATCTCTAATTGCTCATCAGTCAAAGTAAAGGCGTTTTTTTCTTCTATGTCCTTTTCCAATAGCGTGTAAACAGCTTTGATTTTAATATCATCTGCATCAGCAAGATAAGATAAAAGACGGCTACGAATTGCTGCGGTGGTTATATACAAATATAAATATATTTTCTGATCGGGATCTCAAGCTTCAAGCACTTTCCCCAAAAGTTAAATAGTGTTAAAAGATGTTAAACGGGAGCATCCTATCATAGGCAACCCGTAAAAAGCATGGATATTTAGGTGATGAAACAATATCCTAAAACTCATGCAGTATAAAAAGACCAACAACCTTCTGGGCTGGCTTTGCTTTTTGATAGCCTCGATAACTTACATTTTAACCCTCGAACCCTCGGTAAGCTTTTGGGATTGCGGCGAGTTTATAGCCTGCGCCTACAAGCTGCAGGTATCGCACCAGCCCGGATACCCGTTGTTCGCTATGATATGCAAAGTATTCTCGCTGCTGTCGATGGGTGATACTACCAAAGTAGCCTATTTTACCAATATGGCTTGCGCGCTGGCGAGCGGCGCGACGATCATGTTCCTGTATTGGACCATTACACTCATCGCGCGTAAAATGATGCTCAGGAATGGCGGGATAGTCGATAATAATAAGCAGATCCTCATTTTCGGCGCGGGTTTGGTAGGCGCATTGGCTTTTGCCTTTAGCGACACCTTTTGGTTCTCATCTGAAGAAACCATCGTATTCGCCATGTCGGCCCTATGCACGGCGGTGGTTTTTTGGGCAATACTGAAGTGGGATGCCAGTGCCGATCAGCCCGGGGCGGATAAATGGATCGTATTTATAGCTTACGTAATCGGTTTGTCAATAGGTATCCACCTGCTCAATTTACTCACCATACCTGCCGTAGTTTTAATATTCTACTTCCGCAGGCACAAAAATATCAATATCAAAAGTGGTATTGTCGCATTTTTGATCAGTATTGCCATCCTGGCATTTGTACAAATAGGTGTAAGAGGTTACACGGTAATGTTTGCCGCCTGGTTCGACCGGTTCTTTGTCAATACACTGGGGCTGGGCTTCGGGAGCGGCGCGTTGGTGTTCTTTTTACTGTTCATAGGGATATTGGTTGCAGGTATCAGGTATAGCATCCGCAAAGGAAAACCCGCGCTCAACCTTGCTTTTTTGTGCGTGACCTTTCTTTATTTCGGATATGGGTCGTTCGTTTACGTACCTATCCGTGCTACTGCAAATACCGACCTGAACAATTCCAAACCCGATAACGCCTTTACGCTTTACGGCTACCTGAATATGATCCAATACCCAAAGGCGCCGTTGTTTAGCGGGCCTTATTTTGATGCGAAGGTGACCGAGCAAACGGAGGGTTCGCCATTTTACCAGAAGGGGAAAGACAAATATGTAGTAGCAGGGCATCAGCTTAATACCGAATACGACCATACTACGCTGATGCCCCGTATTCACAGTACGGACAACGGCGATCCGGCGTTTTACCGTCAATGGCTGCAGCTATCGGATACGGATGTGCCCAATTTCGGCGACAACCTCAAATGGATGTTCAGCTGGCAGATGTACCAGATGTACGCGCGTTATTTCCTGTGGAACTTTGCCGGGCGTTATAACGACCAGTACGGCCAGCAGCAAATGGGCGGTTTCCACGGCTATACCGACGGCGACTGGACGACGGGCATATTCGACGGCACCAAACATCTGCCTAAATCGGTGTTAAATGATAATACTTATACGCCTTTGTATGCGTTGCCATTGGTGTTGGGGCTGATCGGCTTATTCTTTCATTATAAAAAAAGCAGGCGCGATGCATTGGTCATAACCTTGTTATGGTTCTTTACCGGGCTCGCGATTGTATTGTATGTGAACCAGGCGCTGCAGCCGCGTGAACGCGATTATTCTTACGTGGGTTCGTTTTATGCCTTCGCCATATGGATAGGGCTGGGGGTGATCGGTATTGCCGAGTTTATGCAGAAAAAGATCAACGCGCGTACGGCCAGTTTCGCGACCATCGGCCTTTGCCTGCTGGTAGCGCCGGTTTTGATGGCCAAACAGGAGTGGAAGGCGCATGACCGTTCAACCAAAATGACAGCACATGACATGGCTTACAATTACCTGGTGTCTTGCCCGAAAAATGCTATCCTGTTTACCGGGGCCGATAATGATACCTATTCGCTTTGGTACGACCAGGAGGTGGAAGGCATACGGCCCGATGTGCGGATCGTGATCAATACGCTGTTTAGCGGCGACTGGTATATCCGCCAGCACCAGCAGCTAAGGATGAACGAATCGGACCCGCTGCCGATCACCATGACCTATGATAAATATATGCAGGGTACGCGCGATTTTATCCCATACTCTGATGCCAAGCTGCCTGATTCGGTAGAACTGAAGGATGTTTTTGATTTTATCACCTCGGACGATGCACGCACTAAAGTCGAGTTGCAGGACGGCGAGATGGTGAACTATCTCCCAACCCGGAACTTTAAAATGAGCATCAATGCGGACGAGGTGGTGAAAAACGGCGTGGTTAAGCCTGAAGACAGGGGCCGGATAACCGACAGTATGCAATGGAAGTTTGATGGCAGTTTTATTGGTAAAGATAACCTGGCCCTGATAGACATTTTAGTCCATAATCATTGGAAAAGGCCGATCTGCTTTACCACGACGATGAGCAATAAGGACCTGAACGGCCTGGAACCTTACCTGTATAAAGAAGGTTTTGTTTATCACCTGATGCCGCTTAAGCCAACAGCTGCCAACCCGCGCGAGGCCAAAATAAACAGCGCGGCGATGTATGATAACCTAGTGAACAAGTTCAAATACGGCAATTTTAAACATGCGAAAAACTTGGATGAACAATCGAAAAACCTGTTTTACCCGCTGATAACGGAATCTTATCTGGAACTTACCCAAAGCCTGGTCAACGAAGGCAAAAACGACCTGGCGCTAAAAGCACTGCACAAATATGACCAGGAAATGCCAGACATTTATCCTTATGCCGGCATTGCGCAAAGTAAATACTGGCTCATCGACACCGCTTTCAGGCTGCATGATAAAACCACGGCCAATAAATATTCATCAAGCGCGGATGACTATCTGACCGATCAGCTCAATTACAACTATCACCTGCTGCAAAGCAGTCCGGGTGATGTGAACATACAGAATGTGCAATTCGAAGTATCGGCTTTAAGCAGCATCGCCAGCCTGAATAAGCAATATGATCAGCCGGAAATGGCTGCCAAGCTGCAGGCGCAGGCGGATGATTACATGACGAAGTTTAAGGACGTGATGAATAAACAATGATGCAATATAATTCGCCTTATCAGCACGGCAAAAATTTATACATTTATGAATGTTTAAAATTGACAACGAAGAAGAATTCGAACGTGTTTTTAATAAAAGATTTGGTGATATTGATAGAAATACCTTAAGTAAAATAAAAGATGACAGATTGAGAATTGAGCTTGGAGGTAAAAAGGATGGTTCAGCAAGACTACCCCAAATATTGAGCAGATGTAATAGTATTCTTCGATTCTGTTTTGATAATAAAGTGTTTTGGTTAAGGATTATTCTATGGAGTGACAAAGAGGAGATAAATTTAAAAAATGCCGGATTCTCGTTTCATAAAGCATCAAAAGTTTTTAGGCTAAAAGGTGAATATGAAACATTATATATGCACTTTAACCGGTATTCCAAAACGTTTGCTTTACCAATTATAAAATCAATTGTAAATTTCGATATGGCTGAAGAGCCGTCAGCTAATATAACCTGTTATTTTGTGAGCTTTTCGCGTCCATTAATCATAAATATTTATGATGATAGGGGATTAGATATATATTCACCAAACAAGGAATTGTTAAACAGGACGAGGAAAGAGTTTTTTGATTTGATAATGTAAAACCCTGATAGTAAATAAACCATTACAAACCGCCTCACGCCATGCGCCTTGCGCAAACCCATTAATTTTTTATAATTTCGGTGCACATTTGTTAAAAGATGTTAACCAAAACTCTTTGTTGAAAAATTAAACGATAAAAAGCGGATATTTGCCCGCGCCAAAAACACACTAAAACACCTCATGCAATACAAAAAGATCAATAACCTGTTGGGCTGGCTTTGCTTCGTTATCGCCTCCATCGTTTATATCAGCACCTTAGAACCATCCGTAAGTTTCTGGGATTGCGGCGAGTTTATCTCCTGCGCATACCGTCTACAGGTTTCGCACCAGCCCGGTTACCCGCTGTTTGCCATGATCGGCAAGTTCTTCTCGCTCTTTTCAATGGGCGACAAGACCAAAGTACCGTATTTTACCAATATGGGCTCGGCTATCGCCAGTGGTGCGACGATCATGTTCCTGTTCTGGACCATTACCGCGCTGGCTAAAAAGATGCTGTTAAGCAAAGGCGAGCAGCCGGATAGCGCTAAATTGATCATGATCTTTGGCGGGGGCCTTGTGGGCGCTTTGACCTTTACTTTTACCGATACCTTTTGGTTCTCGGCTGTTGAAACGATCGTATTCGCGCTTTCATCGCTATGTACGGCGGTGGTTTTCTGGGCGATACTCAAATGGGATGCGCATGCTGATGAGGAAGGCGCCGATAAGTGGATCATTTTTATCGGTTATGTGATCGGTTTATCTATCGGTATACACCTGTTGAATTTGCTTACCATACCTGCTGTTGTGCTGGTTTACTACTTCCGCAGGTACAAAAATATCAATACCCGCAGCGCCGTTATCGCTTTTATTATTAGCTTGTTTATCCTCGTTTTTGTTCAATACGGCATTCGCGGTTATACCGTGCATATAGCAGCTTACTTCGATTTATTCTTTGTTAATTCCATCGGATTGGGCTTTGGTACAGGGGCGCTATTTTTCTTTTTGCTGCTCATCGCTATTATTATTTTGGGTATTTGGTGGAGTATCAAAAACAACAAGCCTGCCATGAACCTGGCTTTCCTTTGTGTCGCGTTTATCTATTTCGGCTACAGCTCATTCGCTTATATTCCTATCCGTGCAACCGCTGATCCCGACCTGGATAACTCGCACCCGGATAACGCCTTTACACTATATGGTTACCTGAATCGTATCCAATACGGCGAGACGCCGTTGCTGTTCGGTCCTTATTTTGACGCTAAACCCAAGTTGGATGAAGCGGGTAATCCTGTCCAGACCGAAGGAAGCATTATTTACCGCAAGGGCGAAAAACGGTACGAAAATGCGGGCCGGAGAATCAACACGGAGTACGATCACAATACTTTGCTGCCGCGTATGTACAATACCGAAAACAACGACGGTTCCTACCAGCAGGATGCACAGTTTTACCGTCAGTGGCTGCGCATGGGCGATAATGATTCACCCACCTTTGCCGACAATCTGAAATGGATGTTCAGCTGGCAAATGGGGCAGATGTATTTCAGGTATTTCATGTGGAATTTTGCCGGCCGCGTGAACCAGATGGATGGTCAGCAGCAAATGGGCGGAATACACGGGTATGCTGATGGCGACTGGACAACGGGCATCTTTGACGGCGCCAGGCATTTACCGAAGGGCCTGATACATAAGGATGCCAAAACGCCTATTTTCGCCGCTAACGCTTACACGCCTTTGTATGCTTTACCGCTGATATTGGGTTTGGTGGGATTGATCTACCATTTTCAAAAAAACCAGCGGGATGCGTTGGTTGTGTTGCTGCTTTGGTTCTTTACAGGCCTGGCTATCGTGATCTATGTAAACCAGCCGAGTGTGCAGCCGCGCGAACGGGATTACTCCTACGTCGGTTCATTTTATGCCTTCGCGATATGGATAGGCATCGGGGCCATAGGTCTTGCCGATACGCTGAAAAACTATATTAATCCGAAAAATGCCGCATGGGTCGCTACGCTGGCCTGCCTGCTTTTACCTTTATTAGTCGCCAGTAAAGAATGGGGCGCGCACGATCGCTCAACCAAATTGACGCCGCATGATATGGCGTATAACTACCTGATATCCTGCCCGCCAAACGCTATTCTCTTTACGTATGGCGATAATGATACTTATTCGTTGTGGTATGACCAGGAAGTGGAAGGCATCAGGCCCGATGTGCGCATCGTTAACCTGAGTTTGTTCAGCGGCGATTGGTATATCCGGCAGATGCAGAAGAAGATGAACGAATCGGAGCCGCTGCCTATTACTATGCCGTATAGCAAATACCAGGAAGGGGTGAGGGATGCCATTCAATTTTACGATAAGAAGATACCGGGTTTTGTCGACGTAAAAGAAATTTTCGATTTTATTACCTCGGATGATAACGCAATGAAACTGCCACTACAGAGCGGCGAGTTTATCAATTACCTGCCTACTAAAAACTTTAAGATACCGGTTAACCCTGCAGAGGTGGTTAAAGATGGCGTGGTAAAGCCCGATCAGCAAAATTTGCTTGCCGATAGCATGCGCTGGAAATATCCGTCGAACTTCGTGACCAAAGATAACCTGGCATTTATCGATATACTGGCACACAACAACTGGAAAAGGCCCATTTGCTTTACCATTACCGTGGGACAGGAAAACATGATGGGCATGCAGCAGTACCTGTACAAAGAAGGCTTCACCTATCACCTGATACCATTTAAACCCGATTCAGCCAACCGCGACCAATTGGGCAAGACCAACAACATGGTGATGTACAACAACATCATGACTAAGTTTAAATGGGGTAACTATAAAACAGCAAAATATCTTGATCCTGAATCAACCACGATGTTTTACCCGGTTATCCTGTCCACCATACTGGATATCACCCAAAACCTGACTGTCGCAGGCCGCAAAGACCTTGCGCTGAACGTGCTGCATAAGTACGACCAGGAGATGCCCGATATTTATCCGTTCATTGACGTTGCACGCAGTAAATACTACCTGGTGGCTAATGCCTATAACCTTGGCGATAAAGCTTACGGCAATAAGTATGTGGAGAGCATGGAGAAGTATATCACCGATCAACTGGAATACAACGCCAGCCTGCTGCCCGATCATACGGACAACCTGGACCTGCGCACGGTACAATTAGGCATGCAGTTATTGGGCGGCCTGGCGCAATTGACAAAGGAGAATAACCAGCCCGCGCTGGCAGACAGGTTATCAAAAGAAAACAAATTATACGAAGGCAAATTCGCCCCGATATTAGGAAAGCAATAAACTTCTTTTTAAAACGATGAAACTTTTAATAGCGATAGGTTTTGAACCTATCGCTATTTTATTTGGCACAATCTGAAAGGGGTTTGTAAAAACTATTGCTCAGTGTACGGCTTTTCCGCCCGTTTGGGATCGTAATGCAGGTTAGGGGTTAGCCAGTACAACAGGATTACCCTGGAGTACCTGTAATTTAAAGGCGAAAGCGCCAGTACCACCCCCAGCAGTACGCCTATATATAACCATGGCGACTCGGAACCCGTCAGCATGTAGGTGCCAACGGCCAGCGTGATCATTTCAGCTACGATCATGCCATAACTTACAAACATGGCCACATAAAAATATCCCGGCTCAATTTCGAACTGGAAATTGCAGTAAGGGCAATTGGCATATGCTTTTTGCCCCAAAAAGCCCAGGCTTGTGTTTTTGAACATATCGCCTTTTCGGCACTTAGGACATTTGGCATGCAAAGCGGCCTTAAATTCCGATATCGGTTTTGTTTCTTGTTGAGTATCCGGGGTTGCCATAGTATTATTTTTTTAAAGTGTTTTTTCTGAATTCTTCCGGTAACATGCCGGTATATTTCTTAAAGAATTTGGCGAAATAGGAATTATCGTTGAAATTGAGCCGGTAGCCTATCTCCGAGATATTCAGATCGAGATTGATAAGCAGCCTTTTGGCTTCCAGCAGTACCCGGTTGCGTATTACCTCCCCGGCGGAAATGCCCAGCATATCATTGCATATCGCGTTCAAATGGTTGGGCGTAATGTATAGCAGTTGTGCATACTCTTTAGGCAGTCTTAGCGTTGCATAGTTTTTTTCGATCAATTGCCTGAAATTCTTTAACAGTGTATAGTTGTAGGTTGAATGTAGTGTTTTTTCTTTATCATATATTGTTCGGGCAAGCAATATAAATACCTGCAGAATAAGCGACCTGATCACGTCAATACCCATGCGGTCCAAGGCTTCACTTTCAGCAACAATGTCTTCAAAAAGAGACCGTATTTTTGGCTGGAGCTCAGGGCTGACGTTGAACGCCGCATCATTACTATCGCCGCTAAAAAAAGGGAACTGTGCCAGGTAGTCGTTAGCAAGTAAAAAGGATCGGAAAAAATCTTCCGAAAAATGGATCACATAACCGTCGACCTCGCCTTCAAAATTCCATGAATGGACTTGCCCTGGTATCATAAAATAGATATGGTAGGGTATCACGTCAAACGTCCTGAAGTCGATGGCCTGCGTTCCGCCGCCTTGGGTGAATAACACCAGGTGGTAAAAAGTGTGTTTATGAGGAAAGTGAAGGTCTTTGTGTTTTTGGAGATAAATACCAAACCTGCTGATCAGTATATCGTCTTGCCGGAAGTCAGAAAGCTTGCATATATCGTAAACAGGTATAATGTTTTTCATTACAACACAAAGTTAAATGATAGAGGTTACAGCCGATAGTACTTATCGTAGTAGTTATGGTATTTTTTACTGATTGTGACAAAAAGCGTGGAGACGATATAAAAAATAATCCCCTGCCGGGAGGCAGGGGATATTAATGGTCCGTCTTACTCGCTAATTCGGACCAAACCTAAACCTTATCGAAGCAAAAATGCAAAATTTTTGTGAAGAAATAATGAAATTTTTTAAAAAAAAGTATCTATAATTAGCTCACTTATTAACAATTAATTAAATTACTTAATGAAAACACCGGATAGCCTGATTTTTGATATGGATGGTACGCTTTGGGATGCTGTGGACACCTACGCTGCATCGTGGAATATCGTTTTTAGGGAATTGGGGATAGACAAGACTATTGATCGCAACGAACTGGCAAAAATGGTAGGTTGGGAAGGCAAAAAAGTGCATGCGGCTATTATGCCTGATTTTGATGTCGAAAAACGGGAGGCGATCTACGCCAGGGTTGTTGAATTGAGGTACGAGCTATTACCGGAGAATGGTGGTGTTTTGTACGAGGGTGTAAAAGAAGGCCTGCAGCAGCTCGCAGGACGATATAAGCTCTACATTGTAAGCAACTGCGGCAAAGGTCTCATACGGCTGTTTATGGATTGGGCCGGTATCAATGAGCACATTATGGACGAAATAGCATACGGCACCAATTATATGCCCAAACATCACAATATCAGCTTGCTGATAGAACGGCATAACCTCCAAAGCCCGGTGTATGTGGGCGATACTGAAGGGGATGCCGAGCAAAGCCGGTTGGCTGGAATACCCTTTGTTTTTGTAAGTTATGGTTTCGGCGAAACAGATGACCACGACCTGCGATTCGACAGTTTTACAGATCTCAGGAAGTACTTTATGGAACTTGTCTGAATGACCGATTCAGACAAGTGGTAAGCTGAAAAAGAACGACGAACCTTTACCGGCCGTGCTTTTTACCCAAATCTTCCCTTTGTGGCGTTGTATGATCTCGTTTGAAAGGTATAAACCTATACCAAAGCCCGAAATATGGTTCTTATCATTATCATCGACGCGATAGAAGCGCTGGAATATTTTTTCGTGGTCTTTCGGCTTGATACCGATGCCCTCATCAGTTACTGATACTTCAACACAGTTGTGGTCGGCGACCTCAGCCTTAATGGTTACCGTACTGCCTTTCGGTGAATATTTGATTGCGTTGCTGATGAAATTGCTCACCACCTCACCTATTTTTTCCCTGTCGGCGTTCACATTGCAGACACCTATTGGGCTGAATGCAAGGGTATGCGTGCCGCTTATCATGCGGCTGTCGTTTATACACTCTTCTATCAATTTGTTGATATCGAAAACGGATCGCTTAAGCTGCAGTTTGCCGGGTTCAAGTCTTGAGAGGTCAAGGAAACTATGCACCAGAGCTATCATTTTGTTTACCTGGTTGATTGATTTTGAAAGGGCGGTTTTGATGAACGGATCAGACGCGCCGGATAGCTTGGTTTCGAGTAATTGAATATATGCTTTAAGCGAAGTAAGCGGGGTTTTCAGTTCGTGGCTGGCCATGGCAATAAAATCGTTCTTCCTGATCTCATCGCGTTTGTTTTCCGTAACATCGACGATGGTGCCCAGCATACGGTAAGGCTCTTGTTTATCATTATACAATACAACACCCTTTACCCTGATCCAGTGCAGCGACTCGTCGGGCCAGAATATACGCGCTTCATAGGCGTAGTTACCGGTAACCAGCGCTTCGTGGTATGATTTGATGATGATATTTTGCATATCGTCGGGATGTACCTGGTTGCGGATAGAACTAAGGCTGATACTTGAATCAGGCGCATGGCCGAATATGGCCATCAGTTGCGGCGAAAAATTAAAATCGGTTTGCGGTATACTCAGGTCCCATATGGCCAGGCCCGTAGCCTCGGCGGCTAATAATAGCCGGTTTTCACTTTCTATGGCAACTTCTTTGGCTTTTACCTCGCCGGATATATCAACCACTGTATTGAGTATGTATTCCACTTTTTTGCCACCTCCGGGTATCGGTATGTTGGAGCACGACCAATAACGTTCTTCCGGCTGATGTGTCAGCGAGTTTAAAATATCATACCGGTATACGGCTACGTCTATCTTTTCGCCCGTTTGTATCACCTTTGTAAAAACTTTGCGGGCTGTATATTCGTCCGCAGGATTGTCTTTATCCTCCGGAAACGCATCAAAAAAGCTTTTACGGATAACATCCTCACGTTTTGCAGAAGTGACCATTAAATAATCATCGCTCACGGCGACAATAGTGAAGAGCGGCGCATCAGCTTTAACTAAGACCGAACCAGGCGATTTCTCAAAAAGGATCTTAAATAAGCCTCCGGTTAAATCATCCTTTGTAGAATCGATATCCATAGGTTATAAAAACGTGATCAAGGTAAAATTTTTTTGACAAAAAAGTAAAGGCAGTTTAGTGAATACACCTGGCACAATCTTTTGTTTTAATTATTCGTGGCCGATCATTTTGCACGTCAGCAGGCGATCTTTATATTTACGGCCTTCTGCTACCCTTCCATTAAGCCGTTCCCCCTCTGCATTAAGAAATTGAGATTGACAATAAAACAAAATTATTGTGGTGTTGTTGATTTTGCCTGAACGACAAAATATTAGCCGATACATTGATTTAATGTGAAAAGTATTCATAATGAGTAAGAGCAAAAAAGCAGGCAAACGTCCTCCCGCGGGTAGGCGACTGCAAAAAACCTTAACGGGTATTGCCGGGCTGGACGAAATAACGGCCGGCGGACTTCCCACAGGTCGCCCTACGCTAATATGCGGCGGTGCAGGCTGCGGAAAGACCCTGCTGTCGACCGAATTTATCGTAAAAGGGGCTACTCTGTTTAACGAACCCGGGGTATTTATGGCCTTTGAGGAGTCGGGTGCCGAACTGGCTATAAATGTGGCCTCGCTGGGGTTCGACCTTGAACAATTACAAAAGGCGAAGAAAATAAAAATTGACCACGTTCATATCGAGCGCAATGAAATAGAAGAAACCGGTGCCTACGACCTGGAAGGATTGTTTATCAGGCTCGGCTATGCTATCGATAGTATCGGGGCAAAACGTGTCGTGCTGGATACGATCGAAAATCTTTTTGGAGGACTATCCAATATCGGAATCCTGCGCGCAGAATTGCGCCGGCTTTTTCACTGGCTGAAAGAGAAGGGCGTAACGGCGATCATCACCGCTGAAAGTGGCGAAGGAAAATTGACCAGGCAAGGGCTGGAAGAATATGTGTCAGACTGCGTGATCATGCTTGATCATCGCGTGATCGACCAGGTATCGACCAGGCGTTTGAGGATTGTTAAGTACAGGGGATCGGTACACGGTACCAACGAATATCCTTTCCTGATAGATGAGGACGGCCTTTCGGTGTTGCCGATAACCTCGTTAAACCTGGCCAAGCATGTTACCATGGAAAGAGTGTCCACAGGTATTCCCGCATTGGATAAAATGATGGGAGGTAAAGGTTTTTACCGTGGTGGCAGCATCCTCGTTTCCGGAACAGCCGGTACCGGTAAAACCAGTATTGCGGCTTACTTCGCCAATCAAACCTGTGCCGAAGGGAAAAGGTGCATATACTTTGCCTTTGAAGAATCGCCAAGGCAGATCGTGCGCAATATGAGATCTATCGGCCTTGACCTCGAAAAATATATAAAAAATGACTTGCTGCAGTTTCACGCTTCACGGCCAACGCTCCACGGCCTCGAAATGCACCTGGTATCCATATATAAACTCATAAAACAGTTTAAGCCCAGCACGGTCATACTTGATCCCATTACAAACCTGGTTACGGTTGGTTTAATGAGCGACGTAAAGGCTATGCTGATCAGGCTGATAGATTTTCTGCAGGACGAGCAGATAACAGTCATGTTTACCGCGCTTACCTTAAATTCGGTGGTGAGCGAACAAACTGATGAGGGCGTCTCATCATTGGTGGATACATGGCTTTTGGTTAGGGATATAGAATCGAACGGCGAGCGTAACCGGGGTTTATATGTTATCAAATCGCGTGGTATGAAGCATTCGAACCAGGTTAGGGAATTTATAATCAGCGATGATGGCCTCGACCTGGTTGATGTTTACCTCGGCCCCGAAGGGGTGCTTACCGGTTCGGCACGGGAAGCTCAGCAAATAAAGGAACGCACAGGTATTGCCTTGCAGGATTACGCTATCAATGCCAAAGACCGCGAGATAAGTCGCCGGCGCAAAGTGTTGGAATCAAAGATTTTAGGCCTCCAAACGGAGTTCGAATCAACCGAAGAAGAGTTGAACAAGATATATATGCAGGAAGAGTTGAAGAAGCAGGTAATGGAGGGATCACGCCAGGAAATGCTCCGGCTGCGCAGGGGGGATGCTGCTGCCGATAAAAACGACAAGAAAAATGGAAGATAAGAAATGGGAACTAAGGCTCTATATCGCCGGCAAAACAGAAAAGTCGGCAACAGCCTTGTCTAACCTGAAAAAATATTGCGAAGAACACCTGAAAGGTCAATACCGGATCGAGGTGATTGACCTGATGATCAAACCTCAATTGGCAGAAGGCGACCAAATATTAGCCGTACCGACGCTGGTGCGCAAGGTGCCCGAGCCTATTCGCAAGATCATTGGCGATCTTTCAGACAAAGAAAAAGTACTGGTCGGTTTAAACATTATTCCGGCTTAATCATTTATATACTGATGACATTAGCCGAAACCGAACCCAACTGGGAGGAACAGGAGCAGTTATACATTTTACGATTGTATGTTGCGGGTACCTCGCCGAACTCTATGCGGGCGGTATCCAATATCAAAAAGATCTGCAAAAACCATCTGAAGGATAACTACGACCTGGAAATAGTGGATGTCTACCAGCAAATCGAAAAAGCGGGTGAAGACCAGCTGATCGCTTTGCCTTTACTTGTAAAGAAAGCACCAGGCCAACTGCGGAGGTTAGTGGGGGATATGTCGGACGAAGAAAAAGTTTTGAAAGGACTCGGTGTACACAAGATTGTATAGTTAATGGAAACATCGAAAACATACGAGCAGGTACAAAAAGAAAATGACGAGCTAAAAGGGCGATTGGAAGAAGCCACTGATACCATTGAGGCTATACGAAATGGCCAGGTGGATGCTATTGTCGTAAACGGCGAAAAAGGCCACCGGATATACACGCTGAAAACAGCGGACCAAACATTTAGGATATTCATTGAAAAAATGAACGAAGGCGCGGTAACCTTAAATCGCGAGGGCCTGATCGTTTATAGCAATACCAAATTCGCTTCAATCGTAAAAATGCCATTGCAGAAAGTGATGGGACTGACGTTTTCCGTTTTTATTCCGCCTGGGAGTCAGTGGCAGTACGATGCCATGGTAGAAAAGGCCTGGATTAGCCATTGTAAAGAAGAATTGTTAATACTGGATAATGCGGGTAACAAAATATGCTGCCTGGTATCGTGCAATACGCTGGAGATGGAGGATGGTATTTCGCTCAGCCTTATCATTACCGATCTTACTTCACAAAAGGAGATACAGGAGCGACTGAGGCAACAAAATAAAGAATTAGACAACGCACGCAAGAAGGCTGCGAAAATGAACGATTTGCTCGAAATAACGGTTAAAGAGCGCACGCACGACCTGCTCATCAGCCGGGAGCACTTTAAAATGCTGGCCGATCACATAGCCCCGATGACCTGGACCAATTTACCAGACGGCAGTTTCGACTATTGCAATCAGCGCTGGCATGATTATACGGGCCTTAGCCTTGAGGAAAGCAAAGGTTCGGGCTGGAAAAGTGCCTTGCACCCCGATGACCTGGGGCATACCATGATCAAATTTGATGCGGCTTTGAAATCAGGTAACCCATTTGAGATGGAGAACCGTTACCGCCGAAAAGCCGATGGCAGCTATCGTTGGTATCTGAACCGCGCCATGCCCCTGAGGAACGAGAATGGTGAGATCATTTTTTGGGTGGGAACTGCAACAGACATCGATGATCAGAAAAGAGAACTTGAGCGCAAAGACGAGTTTATAGGGGTCGCCAGTCACGAACTGAAAACACCCTTAACCAGTCTGAAGGGATATTTACAACTAATGGCGGCACAGTCAAAGGAAGACATAGCGCCGATGACCAAAAACTATCTTGACCGCGCGAATAACTCTATCCGTAAATTACAGCACCTGGTTGACGACCTGCTGGATGTAAGTAAGATAAATGCCGGGCGTTTGAACTATACGATCGAACCTGTTGATCTGAAAGACATTGTTCAAACCTGTATGGAAAATGCGGTTCACATGAACAAGGGCTTTGAATTTATCGTGGAGAATGACCTGGATTTATTGATAAAAGGCAACGCCGAACGACTGGAACAGGTGATCATGAATTTGGTTAGCAACGCGGTAAAGTATTCGCAGGATGATAAACGTGTTGTTGTCAAAACATCCCGGCATGAGAATTGGGCAAGGGTATCGGTAACGGATTTTGGGATAGGCCTGCGCAAAGAGCAGCAGAAACGTATTTTCGACCGCTTTTATCGTGTCGATGATAAAAAATACATGACCGGCGGGCTGGGTATGGGCCTGTATATCTCATCACAGATCATCAATACCCATGGCGGTACTCTTGGTGTTGAAAGTGAATTTGGCAAAGGCTCCAATTTTTATTTCGAACTGCAATTGCTGAGTTAAGAATAGCCTCATCCCAACCCTTCTCCAAGGGAGAAGGGCAAAAAAAAGGGCAATAATTTCATTTTATCAGGTCAAGTCCTCTCCTTTGGAGAGGATTTAGGTGAGGCAACAGAAAATCGAACTTGTCAAGTTAAGATTGTGAAATCAGCTTTCTTTTAGTAAATATGTACTACACATATCTGCTCCCATGACAACTCATCGTAAAAGCCTTGTATACACAGGCATCTTTTCCTTATTTTTTTGTTCCTCAATTTTCGCTCAAACCTACAAGCCGCCTGTTTTTAACGACCCCGACAGGCTGAAAAAGATCGAGTCTACTTATACGCTTATCGATAAAATATATAAGGATTATGCCGAACAGAACCATTTCCCGGGCCTGGTGTACGGCATTGTGGTTGATGGCAAACTGGTGCATGCCGGTGGGGTGGGTTATACGGAATTGACCAATAAAGCCGAAGCAAGTTCGCGTTCCGAATTTCGCATTGCCTCGATGAGCAAAAGCTTTACGGCAATGGCGATCCTGAAACTGCGTGATGAGGGTAAGTTGAGACTTGATGACCCTATATCCTTTTATATCCCCGAAGCAAAAAACATGAAGCGGCTCACCAAAGATGCTCCGCCTTTGACCATACGCAATTTACTTACCCATACGGCAGGTTACCCCGAAGACAATCCCTGGGGCGACCGGCAGCTGGCCAATACTGACGCTCAATTAGTGGCACTATACAAAAAAGGTATATCATTCTCCAATGATCCCGGTATAGGTTACGAATACAGCAACCTGGGTTTCGCAACGCTGGGATATATTATCAAAAAAGTAACCGGCGAGTCGTACCAAAAATATATTACCGATAGTATCCTGAAGCCATTGGGCATGACCCATACTTACTATGAGTACACCAAAGTGCCCAAAAACCAACTGGCGCATGGTTACCGCTGGCTCGACGGTAAATGGGTGGAGCAGCCTATGCTGCACGACGGTTCATACGGCGCGATGGGCGGTATGATCACCTCGATCGAGGATTTTGCCCGGTACATGAGTTTTCATCTTTCGGCATGGCCGCCGCGCGACGATAGGGAGACCGGTCCCGTAAAACGCAGTTCGGTACGCGAAATGCAGTACCCCTGGGATGTGAATGGCTTTAACGCCAATTACCGTACTGCTACAGGCAGGTATTATCCCTTTGCCTCGGCCTATTGTTATGGCCTGCGCTGGCGCCGTTATGCTGACGCCATGACGGCCGTCGGACACACAGGCGGCCTGCCCGGTTTTGGCAGTGAGTGGACGTTATACCCGGAGTACGGCGTAGGGGTGGTGTGTTTTGTTAATCTCACTTACGCGAACGCGGGCACGGTAAACCTTCAGGTGGCTGACACTTTAATACGGTCATCAGGCATCAAAATGCGGCAGTTGCCGCCATCCGATATTCTCACCGAAAGGCGCGATGATCTGATGAAGATATTGCCGGACTGGAACAATGCGAAAGCCAGCGGCATATTCGCCATCAACTTCTTTATGGATTACTTCCCCGACAAGCTAAAAGCGGAAGCGACGGAGATATTTAATAAGGCAGGTAAGATCGAAAGTGTTGGTGATGTTGTCCCGGAGAATCAATTGAGGGGTTATTTTATCCTGAAAGGCGAGCAGGCTAATATCAAAGTAAGCTTTACTTTAACCCCTGAAAATCCGGCGCTGATACAGGAATATCATATTGCGATTGTTTCTAAATAGTGAATTTATTTGCGGCGCATAACCGTAAGAACTAATTTTGACTTTAAATTAAATAATTAAACGCCCTATTAAACAGCAACTTATGAGACGAATTTTACTTTTAGCTTCACTTGTTATTACAAGCGCTGCAGCTTTTGCGCAAGCCACTCCGGCACCCAAAGACACGACAAAAAGAGATACCGCCTGGAAAATACATGGTCAGAATACGATCCTGATCAATGAAAGTTCATTCAAGAACTGGGCCGCAGGCGGCGTTAATTCGGTGGCGGCCAACGTGGTTTTTGATTATGATTTCGACTATAAAAAAGCCAACTGGAGCTGGGATAACAAGGTGATCGTCGGTTATGGCATCAGCAAGCAAAACGGCACTGGCTGGCGCAAAAATGATGACCGCATCATCCTGAATAGCCTATTAGGCTATAAGGCCGCCAAATATTGGCTGTATACCTTTTATGGGAACTTTCAAACCCAGTTTACAAACGGCTATGCTTATGATGCCAACGGTAACAGGTCGTTGATCTCGGCGGCTTTTGCCCCGGCATATCTTACCTTCGGACCCGGTTTTGCCTATAAGCGGTCTGATAATTTCAGGGTCAATATTTCCCCGTTCGCGGCGCGCTTTACTATTGTACAGAATGATTCACTGGCCAACACCGGTTCATTCGGGGTTACGCCGGGCCAGCATTCACTTTTTGAGTTTGGCGCTTCGCTGGATGCTTATTACAAGGTGGCCATCGCCAAAAACATGACGCTGGAAAATATCCTGAAGTTATATGAAAATTACCTGAAAAACCCGGGGAATGTGTACATGGACTATGCTGTTAACCTATACATGAAAGTTAACAAGTCGGTAACGGTTAACGCCGGCGTCGAGCTCATATCTGATCCCAACGCGCGCATAGCTGCGACAGAGGACGGCATCGTAACCGGGTATCACTCATTATTGCAGGTGAAACAAATTTTCGGCGCGGGCTTTACGTATAAGTTTTGATACTGTAATTGCGGGCTCGCCCGGGTTTTCTTAACCAAGTAAGACGAGATCAAGAAAACCTTGAATTTTATTTTTCTGACTCAACAATATCCCCGCTGTCGATCCGGCCCTGTTTAACGAAGATGAAGTTTTTTCCCTTGTACAGCCTGTAATTTTCAAAATAGGAGGGGATACCTTCGGCGCTTTGCACTTTTTGGCTGCTCATTACGGCATAATGCAGGTGCGGGAATGTTGCGTTGCCAGAGAAGCCGACCTTGCCGATTTGTTGCCCGGCCCTTACCCTTTCGCCTTTGCGCACAATGATGCTGCCCTGTTCCAGGTGCTGCAGCATACTGAACTGCCCGTTGCCGTGGTCAATGATGACGTAGTTACCCATCCCGAAAGGATCAGTGTCCGGCGGAATGCGTGGCAGGCTTACCGTCTTGCCCTTAAATTCGTTATCCGGCACACCGCTTTGCAGGTCGACGACGATACCACCGGCCGGCGCGTAAATTGGCTTGCCGAAGACGTACCAGTTTTCTTTTTTAAAAGGATCGCCCTGGTACATATTTCCATTCTCATCAGCGCTGGCGAGGTTGAAGGCGTAACGGTTGGCCTTGGATACCACGGACTTCAGCGGCTGCTCGACAGCGCCTACAGGCCCGCCACCCTGGCCGGGGTTATGACCGTCCTGCACGATCACTCTGCCTTTTAGCGGCACGTCGAAGAAGTTGCCCGGTGTAAACGCGCGCGGCACGATTATTTTCTTCACCGAAAGATCGAAATCAACCGGCAGCCGCTTCCGGTTTTTTACTCTTTGCTGTGGCGAATCTGCATAATCAAAAAAGACCTCATATTGAAGGAAGGTAATTTTCACATCAGGGGCCAGCGCGTAAAACGGGTTGAAAATATCAATGCTTTCACCTGGTCGAAGCAGCGTATTGCCGATGGCGCGTATGCCGGCAGCCTGGCTATTGACACTGACAGACTGCCGGAAGATGGGTTTTACCGAAGCATCCATTACTGAACCTTCTATGGTAGCCAGGTACAGCGTATGGGTGCCCGTGTTTTTAATATTAATATCGAAATTAAGGTATTGGCCGTTTTGATCCTTCTCGATCAACGGGTTAGCGGGAGACATCGTTACAGACGCCCCATCAGCCGGCCTCGCTATGATCGTCCTGTTTTTGGGATCTGTGGTTTTATATGATAAAATGCCGCCCGGTACCAGCAGTACAAATATCAATGCAATGGGCTTAAACATGACTCAGGTTGAATGGAGAATTGATGTAAAATTGGTATTAAATATTGATTAATGCTAAATAAACTATCCATTCGTCATTAGATTGTGTCCTGTGGTCAAAAAAGTTTCAATAGCCTGACCGTTACCGGTTTCTTTGAACTAAAAAAAGAACGACAATGGAAACCACGCAAAGACAAACCTATCTCGACTGGCTCAGGATATTATCCATATTAGGGGTATTACTCTTCCACTCAGCCATGCCTTATGACCAGGGCGACTGGTGGCACATCAAAAACAAGGAAACGAGCGACATAATGATGGAGATTGTTTTTTTTATGCACCTCGTACGCATGCCGGTGCTATTCTTTATCTCGGGTACGGTGAGCTATTATATGATGCAGAATAGAAGCAGCCTCGGGTTTATCGGGTTGCGCTTCCGCCGGTTATTCATCCCGCTGCTCGTGGGTATGTTTATCATCGTTCCGCCGCAGATCTATATGGAACGGCTGACACAGGGCTTCAAAGGCAATTTCTGGGATTTTTATCCCAGCGTTTTCAAATTCGTGCCTTACCCCAAAGGCAGCTTCAGCTGGCACCATTTATGGTTCATCGCATACCTGTTTATCTACGACCTGGTATTCGCCCCAATATTCGCGTGGCTTGTGGGCCCAAAAAGTGAACGCTTCAGGGAATCACTGGCGGTTTTGGCTAAAAGCAAATGGGTTTACCTGCTGGCCGTTCCCGGTATCATGTGGTATGCTTTGCTGGCCTGGAAACTGCCCGAGACTAATGATCTCGCGCATGATGGTTGCTATTTTGTGTACTGGTTACTATTCGTGCTCGTCGGTTTTGTCTGCATTCTTCAGCCTAAATTGATGGATAGCCTGCAGCGCAATCGTCGCTTTGCGTTAACCATAGGCTTCGCCAGCCTGATGCTAATGAATTATATGCGCTGGAATAAGATAGAACCCGACAATATCAACTGGCATTTCCAGGGTGAGTTCTTTTACGCAGCCTTCCGTGCACTTCGGGCGGTAATAGGCTGGGGTTGGGTACTGGCACTGATCGGGTATGGCAAACACTATTTGAATTATAAACACCGGTCGCTCAATTACCTCAACCAGGCCGTTTATCCTTTCTATATTTTGCATCAAACTGTCATTGTGATCCTGTCTTACTATTTGGTTCAGGCGCAGGAAACCATCCTGATGAAATATATATTCACGGTTGCTGCGACATTCTTTATCAGCGTGCTGATCTATCACTTGTTTATTCAACCTTTTGGTGTGATGCGTTTTCTGTTCGGCATGAAGCCAAAAAGCAAAGTGAAAAAGATAGCTGTAGAGCCGGTTGCGGAAAAGGCGGAAATGATGGTGCTTTCTGCGTAAATTTGTGATTAACCATAGCAAGGCGCGTGGCGGTTGGCGAGGTAGTTCGCTAAAACGACTTCATCACCGTATTCCGGCCGCCATGCGCCACGCGCCTTGCAATTGACTATTTGAATCGAGATGAAATTTTTCAAAAAATACATATTCCCTGCCGTGTACGGCCTGTTGGTATACTTTACCATAAGGCTGCTGCACGACACTGATGTCAACCAGCATTTTTGGGAAAGATGGTGGTTTATCAATGCTGTTGAATTGACTTGTACCATCGTGGTGGGTTACCTGGCGATCTACCTGTTTGAACGGTTATTCAGGTATTACGATAGCCGCTGGCCATTGCAATTTAGCTACCGCGGGGTAATGCGGGAATTGGGTATCCTGGTTGGCCTCAACCTGGTATTGGTGAATATGGTTTTTGTGCCTATGGATATGGCATTGCATACCGATTGGCCGGCATGGTGGATATCCTGGGCCGATATAGCGGATATCAATATGGTGCCGACATTGTATGCCATTGTGTATTATGGTATTGCCAGGGCAAGCATATACCTGAGAGCATATGTAGATAACAAAGTCCAGCTGGAAAAGGTTACTAACGAACATTTACAGACCGAGTTGAAATTTTTGAAAGCGCAATACCATCCGCACTTTTTATTCAATGCGCTGAATACCATTTATTTCCAGATGGATGAGGACCACGAAGGAGCCAAGCGGAGTATCGAGAAATTTTCCGAGCTGTTGCGCTATCAACTGTACGACCAGCAATTGCAGGTTCCGGTGATGCAGGAAATTGAATATCTGCAAACTTTTATCGACCTGCAAAAGATACGCAGTACCGATAAGCTGAAGCTGAAGGTGGTTTTTGATAACAAGCTGAATGGACAATTGGTTTACCCGCTGCTTTTCCTGCCACTGGTCGAGAATGCTTTTAAATTCGTGGGCGGGGAATACAAAATGATCATCGAAGCAAAGGTAGAAGGGGATAATATCGAATTCAGGGTTGAAAATTCGGTACCCGAATTGGAACAGGTTCCGCAAAGGGCAGGAGGGATAGGCCTGGAGAATTTGAAACGCCGTCTCGACCTGCTTTATCCCGGCAAACATTCATTGAACCTGGAGAAAAAGGGCGATCATTTTACAGCAGAATTGAAGGTGCAATATGAGCGATAAGATAAGTTGTATCATTACCGATGACGAACCCTTTGCGCGAAAGGGACTGGAGGGCTATATCGAAAAAATTGGTTTTTTCGACCTGAAGGGTGTTTGCGAAGATGCGATGCAACTAAGCGATATGCTGCAAAAGGAAAGCGTCGACCTGCTGTTCCTGGATATCCAAATGCCGCATATTACCGGTGTGGAGTTCCTGAGGGCGATCCGTAATCCACCGAAGGTGATATTCACAACCGCTTACCAGGAATACGCTATTGATGGTTTTGAACTGGATGTGATGGATTACCTGTTAAAGCCTATTCCTTATGAACGTTTCCTGAAAGCCGCCTGGAAGGCGAGGGATTATTTCGCGCTGCGGGAGCAACCCGCTAATTCGGCGCCCTATATTTTCGTGAAAGCCAACGGCAAGCTGGAGAAGATAGCTTTTGCCGATATCCTGTTTGTAGAGGCGATGGAGAATTATGTGGCGATCTACCTCGAGGGAAAAAAGATCGTCACGCATTCTACTGTCAAGTCATTACTGGAAAAGCTGCCCTCAAAGCAGTTTATCCAGACGCATAAATCTTACGTGGCGGCTATTGACAAGGTTGACACCATTGAGGGCAATACGCTGCACATCAAAACATACCAGGTGCCGGTAAGCAAATATTTACGTGACGAGGTTTTGGCGAAGATCGTGAAATAACCAATTTTAGAATCAAATTATGCTGATCGACCTAAGCCATATTATTGAAGACGGATTGGTAACCTATAAAGGATTACCGGCGCCCATCATTTGCGATTACTTAAGCAGGGAAAATTCGAAGAAGTTTTACGAGGAAGGAACAACATTCCAGATCGGGAAGATCGAAATGGTATCCAATACAGGTACTTATGTCGATTGCCCGTTTCACCGTTTTGAAAATGGAAAGGACCTTTCAGAAGTTGAACTGGAAAAGTTTGCCGAAATAGAAGGTATGGTTATCCGGGTGCCTTTTACCGAAAGGCTGGCTATTACTCCCGGCCAGCTACAGGACTATGATGTCGCGGGTAAAGCAGTATTGATTCACACCGGGTGGGATGTTTATTGGAATACAGACAAATATTACGAGCATCATCCTTATTTAACCGAAGAGGCCGCAGGCTTCCTTAAAGAAGCAGGAGCAAAGCTCGTCGGTATCGATTCCCACAATATCGACAACACCGAAGGCCGCACCCGGCCGGTGCATACCACGCTCTTAGGCGCCGAAATACTGATCGTTGAACATCTCTGCAACCTGGGCGCTTTGCCCAAAAAAGGGTTCAAATTCAGCGCAGTGCCGCCGAAGTTCAAAGGCGTGGGGACATTCCCCGTGAGGGCAATGGCGAGAGTTTATTGATCTGACAAAAATGACGTGTTAATTGCTGTTAATGCGTTTTACCTGATCCACTCCTTTAGCAACCTGCCCCCTGACGTTATGCATATCCACGCCCTTCACATCATCGAAAATAAAGGCCGGGCGGGCATCGGTGTTTAGATGGCTTACTTCAACATCCCGCAGTTTGATGCCATCCACATGCCGGATATAAAAGCCGTAAGAGGGCATCGTGCCGAACATCGAAGGTTCGGGGTAGTTCTTCTCCAATTCCGGAACTGTTTTCGTGGCTTGTTCTGCCGTACCGTCTCCGTTGTAATAAATGCGGATATTGTTCAGGTCGATGTCCTGGATATAGTGGCCTGGAATGCCCGTGATAATGCAGCCGAAGCGCGGGTTGGAATCATAAACCCGGACGTTATTGATGGATACTCGTCGTAGCTCGCCGATAGGCGTTCCCTGTGGGCCGCGCATGCGTGCGCCCAGCCGCATAAATATCGGGGCCGAGACAATGTGCCGCATGGTGATATTGCTGATCGTCACATCTTGTAGTAAAGCGCCGTCCTCGGTTTCCAGCGCCAGGCCCTGGCAATGATCGAAGGTGCAATTGCTGATGGCTACGTTGATGAAGCCGCCATTTGATTCGGTGCCGAATTTAATGCGCCCGGTTCGGTAGGCATTGCTGTCAGCAGTGGTATAGGTACCCGCAAGGAACGATCCTTCATCAAAGCCGCTAACCCCGCAGTTGGTAATCGTAACGTTCTCGGTGGCCCTTGCAAAACCAAGCGCAAAGCTGCTTTTAAGACAGATGCCATCGTCCCATGGCGAGTTGACGCTACAATTGGATATATGCACATTACGGCAGCAGTCGATATCCATACCATCGCGGTTGGTATCCATTTTTACGTTGTCGATGGTCAGGTTATCCACGCCGGTGGCCAGTATGGCAAACCAGCCGGCATGTTTAAAGGTTACGTCTTTGATGATCACATTACGGCATTTGTACAACACCAGGCTCTTGTTGGCTACAGGACTGCCTTTTTCATAATCGTGTAGTAAGCCTTTGCCCCATATCATACCCCGACCCAGTATAGAAACATCGTGCAGGTTTTCGCCCCAGATCAGTGCGTCATGAAAATGACTGTGACCATAATCCTGGTAGGTCATATTAACGGTTTGCTCGGCAGCGTCATATTCAGAGGCTGGACTTTGATCCGTAGCGATGATCGTCGCGCCTTGTTCCAGGTAAAGGCTGATATTACTTTTGAGGTGAATGGAACCCGACAGGTAATTCCCGGCGGGGAAATAAACCTGCCCGCCGCCATTAGCCGCAGCCGAATCAATGGTCCGGTTGATGGCTTTGGTATCTGATATTTGGCCACCGCCGGTTGCGCCGGATCGTTTTACGTTATAAACACTGCCTTGTGCAAAAGCAGCGCCATTCCAGGCAATGAATAGGAATAGGGCAGTCATGAACTTATATTTCATATCAGGCAAACTTAATCAACTTAATCTAACCTAATCAACCACTCACTTCATGTTGGCTATTTCCCAGGCCAGATGCACAGCATCCTCCAGCATATCCCGCCGTACCTTTCCAAGTTCAACGAAGGTTGCGCCTTGCAGGCCCCATTTGTTTGGAACCGGGTAAAATATGGCCGGATCGAAAGAATGAAATACGGATTGATCTATCGGCGTTAATTTTACCATCATACGGTTCACAGTCGGCCACAATGTAGCGAAAACCCTTTTCTTGCGAATCCGAAATGCCGGCCTTCCAAAATGATCAAATTCTTCAGCATCAGGCTGCGACAGCGCAATTTGCCGGGCAGTTTCCAGTTCGACCATATTTAGTTATCCTCCAATAAAAGTAAGGAACAAGGCAGAGATTTAGGTAAAGTTTTTAATAATGCCGATATTGCTGCCTTGTTCACCAGTTAGCCTGTCAAAAAGATGCCCGAAAGTTATGAAGGAAAGGTAAGCACGGTTATTAGCAATGGTATTGCTACGGTCTCGTTCTATCACCCTGCGCAAAACTCGCTGCCATCGGCCTTGCTAGATAAGATCGTTAATGAAATAACCAATGCGGGTAACCAGCAAGGCATATGTGCCATCGTACTTAAAAGCGAAGGTGACCGCACCTTTTGTGCTGGCGCAAGCTTTGATGAGTTACTGCAGATAAAAGATAAACAAGCCGGCGCAGCGTTTTTCTCAGGCTTCGCCAGGGTGATCAATGCCTGCCGCAAATCGTCCAAAATAATTATCGCCCGTATCCAGGGCAAAGCTGTGGGTGGGGGAGTAGGGCTGGCCGCCGCCGCCGACTATTGCCTCGCTACCGAAGCTGCTTCGGTCAAACTCAGTGAACTGGCCATCGGCATCGGGCCATTCGTCATATCGCCTGCCGTAATGCGGAAGATCGGCTTACCGGCGTTCTCGCAACTAACCATCCGCGCCTCCGATTTTCAAACGGCCCAATGGGCAAAAGAAAAGGGACTTTACAACGAAATTTACCCTGACATTGCCGCCCTGGATGAAGGCTTAATGTCCCTGACATCCAGGTTGGCGACTTATCATCCCGAAGCGCTTTCAGGTTTGAAAAAGATCCTATGGGAAGGCACCGAAAACTGGGACGAACTGCTTGCCGAACGCGCGGCAATCAGCGGCGAACTGGTGCTGTCGGAGTTTACGCAGAAGGCGCTAAAAGGTTTTTTGGGCGGCAAGAGGTAATTAAGTAAATTGCATTAAAAAATCGAACATGCCCGCACTTGCTGATACGATTGCCCAAATAGACCAACAGGTGAAGGTTTTAAGAGGCTTGGAACCTTTGAAGCCAGAAGATCAGCAACGTTTGGATAAAAAATTCAGACTCGAATTCAATTATAACTCAAATCATCTTGAAGGCAATACGCTCACTTATGGGGAAACCGAATTGTTGTTGATTTTTGATAAAACAACGGGGGACCATGATAAACGCGAGTACGACGAAATGGAAGCGCACGATGTGGCATTGCGGATGATAAAAGAGGAGGCGGCAGACAAGGAACGACCACTTACTGAAAGGTTTGTTCGTCAATTAAATGAGCAGTTATTAGTTAAACCGTTTTGGAAAGAAGCTATTACGCGAGACGGTCAACCTACACGAAAAGAAGTAATACCAGGTCATTATAAAACCACTCCTAATTCGGTAAGACTCCAAAATGGTGAAATATTCAATTATGCCTCGCCACAAGAGACTCCGGCAAAAATGCAGGAATTGGTATCATGGTATAATAATAACTGTTCAAAAGAAAGTCCTCTAATGCTGGCATCACTGCTGCATTATCAGTTTGTGCGCATACATCCATTTGACGATGGCAACGGGCGTGTAGCACGTCTGTTGATGAACTACGTTTTATTGAAGAACAACCTGCCAATGGCAGTGATTAAAACTGCTGACAAGAAGAATTATTTGGCAGCTCTGAATCGAGCCGATGTTGGCGAAACAGATACCTTTATAACTTATATCGGTGAACAGTTACTTTGGAGTTTGGATTTGACCATAAAGGCGGCGAAAGGTGAGGATATTGAAGAGCCTGATAATTTAGATAAGAAGATCGCTGTTTTATCAAAAAAAATAAATAATAAAGAGCTTCAAGCGAAAAGAGGATCGGCATTACTTCAAACGCTTTTACAGGATTCAATTAACCCGTTTTTAGATGACTTGATCGGCTATCTAGAAAAATTCAAAGAGTTCTATGATAGTATAAATTATTCATTTACAATAAATGGTAACGCACACTACGGTAATGATTTCAAACAGTTTAAAGAATCTTCTATGAATTTATTAAGGCCGCAAATGCAGAGTCCCAATAAGCAGGGTCTTAATAATCTATCTGTTCAATTCACTCTTAACGGCTTTAAACATGATATGGCCAGCGGCTTTATTTCAAATGGTAATCTTCAAATTGTATTTGAAATTTATCGCTATGGATTTGAAAGCGAGAATGTTTTCCATAAATATTGGCCGTACGACCATCAACTTACAGAGAAAGATAAGAAGCATGTGTTAAATTATATTGGAAGTCGCCTTTATGAAGACATAGAAAGGAAAGTCGACCACCTGAATAAGAATAGGCGTGAGTAATTCTCAACAATCCCATTTTTCCCCCTTCAACTTAGTCCCGAAACCTGTTGCTATTATCTGCTTTTTTAGTTATAACTTTAATATTAAGTTACCGATTGTAACCCTAAAGCTATTGCCCCCGTAAGTAGCTTAAAATATTAAGTATAATTTATGGCTGAATCGCAAAGAAGCAGAACGATCGTCCTAATCAGCCTTATTACCATTGCGACAAGCCTTGTTGTTATGGTGGGGTGGATTTTTAATGTCCCCGTTCTTCAGCAAATTATACCGGGTTTTGTTGCGATGGTGTTTAACACGGCCCTGTGTTTTGTATTATTTGGCGCCGCGTTATTGCTTACGCAATACGGGACAGGAACATTCAAAAACCTTGCTTTTTTTATCTTATCACTTGCCGGTACGCTCATAGGCCTGGTAACTTTATTACAGTTCCTTTTTCATTTTAATACGGGTCTTGATGAGTTGTTCGTAACCGACAGGGAAAAAATATCAGCCGCCCATCTTTATGCGGGCCGTATGGCTTTCAATGCATCTGTCAATGTCTCGTTATTCGGATTAGGGTTGTTGATGCTTAGGGCCAGTAAAAAGACATTCAAGCTGGTAGCGCAGTGGCTTTTTCATGGGGTTACTTTCCTTTCGGCAATAGCATTAATTGGCTACCTGTATGGCGCATCGCTGTTTTATTCACTTTTTTACGTGAGTTCGATGGCAACACATACCGCTATTCTCTTTTTCATTTTATCCCTGGCTGCTGCGCGTTTGAACCCTTCAGTTGGCATTGCAAAAATGTTTACCGGCAAAGAAATAGGCAACCGGATGGGAAAAAGACTTTATGTGTTGATGCTTATCCCGATCCTTGCATTCGGATCGCTGCGGGTACAAACACAGCATTTCGGTTTCTTTTCATTAGAAGTAGGGATTTCACTTCTTGCTGTCAGCGTTTTATTAATAAGCCTGCTGCTGATATGGGACACAGCCAACCGGTTGAATAAGATTGATGCGCAGCGCTCAGCAGCCGAAGCGGAGATCAAATTAATAAATGCTGATCTCGAAAAAAGAGTAGAACAGCGTTCGGCAGAATACTATAAGAGTGAAGAAAAATACCGGTCGCTGATCGAACATGCCTCAGATGCTATTTATGTGGTGGATTTTAAAGGATATTTTACTGATGTTAACAACAGCATGTGTAAGATGACCGGCTATTCGCGGGATGAGTTGCTCCATATGAAAGTAGAAGATATTGTTGATCCTGAAGAATTAAAGGTCGACCCTGTAAAACATGGACCGCGGGATCCGGATGAATATGCTGTGCGCGAGCGCGTGCTTTTGCGTAAGGACGGGTTGCTATTTAATGCAGAGATCAGCGTTAAGATGTTCCATGATGACAGCGTATTGGTTATCGCCCGCGACGTAACGAGCCGCAAAAAAATGGAAAATGAGCTGAGAGAGGCTGAGTTAAAATTCAGAACTATCGCCGAGAAATCCATGGTTGGGATATACATCTTTCAGCAGGGGAAGTTTGTATACGTAAACCCGCGGTTTGCGGAAATTTTCGGGTATGAACCGCACGAACTGATCGGCACATACCCGGTGGATACAATAATACACCAAACCTTTAGGGACACGGTGCGGGAAAATGTGCGTAAACGGATGGAGGAGGAAGTAGGAAGTATTCATTATGATGCAATGGGGCTTAAAAAGGATGGCACGGTTAATTGGGTAGAGTTTTATGGCAACAGGGTATTGATTGGCAGCGACCCGACCATAATAGGCACCATGCTTGATATTACCGAACGCAAACAGGCGGAGGAAGAGCTGAGATCGTCGGAACAAAAGTACAAGCTGCTTTTTGAAAGTAATCCTATGCCCTTGTGGATGATAGCAAAGGACAATATGACTATCATAGCTACCAATGAAGCCGCCGCCAGGCTTTACGGCTATACCCGCAATGAACTCATCAACATGAACGTAACCGCCCTGAGGCCGCCTGACGACCGGGAGCGTCAACTGGCGGGTTACGTGAGCGGTAAAAGCGACGAGACTACGGATATGGGCGTTGTAACGCACCTGAAAAAAGACGGCACCCCCATGTACGTGCAGATCATTGCCAGCGATATCATTTTTGAAGGCAGGGCTGTCAGGCTTTCGTTCACCAATGATATTACTGAAAAACTTAAGGCCGAAGAGTCGCTTCAAAAATCAGAAGCGAACCTGAAAACCATTTTGAACACGACCGATACCGCGTATGCCTTGTTCGATACCAATTTGGCGGTACTTGCTTTTAACCAGAAGGCGATCGACTTTGTTAAAACGCAATACAAGCATACCCCCTCAAAAGGAGACATGCTTGCGGATTATTTCCCTGTTGAACGTTTTCCCCAATTTATAGATTTTACAAAAGAGGTATTAAAAGGCAGGAATATCGGTTATGAAGTTGACTATCCCCAGCCTGGCGGCGACACTTCCTGGTTTGATGTAAGGTTGTCGCCCATTACCAACGACCGCAAGGAAATACTGGGCATGCTGATGGCATTGTATGACATCACCGAAAGGAAAAATAACGAGAATGATCTTAAAAATGCCTATACCCGCATCCAAAACCAGATCAACAGTATCAAAGGAATGGCCTGGAAGCAATCGCACCTGATGCGCAGCCCGCTCGCCAACCTGAAGGCATTGGCCGACCTGCTAAAGGAACACCCGGCAGACACCGAATCATTGGCTCATTTCCAGACCGAACTGGACCGCCTGGACGCCATTATCCACGAAATGGCGCAGGACGCGTCGGACCATGTGATATAAAGCTCCCCGCCCCGTGTTTTAACGGTATAAAAATGGGTGAAAACACGGGTTATCCTCACCGTGTTTTTCACATAAGATAAGCCTATCTTAATGGCTTACACTTAACCCTTTAACAATCATGAAAAAATTAGTACCCCTTGTTGGTATTGCTGTGCTGGCAATGCTTGAACCTCCTGGTTAAGTAATTGGCCGATCTTTAAAATGATTCAGGTGTTTTTACGGTATGAAAAAGAGGTGAAAACACGGTGGAAACGCATCTGCCTTTTGAAGAGCTTTACGCTAATCAACGTAATTCAGTCACTTTAAAACCCTAATTAAAATGAAAAATCGCAGTTTAATTTTTTCAATTATTTCCTTTATTCTCGGCGGTGGTATGGTTTACCTCGTAATGAAAAACAACAAGAACCCTTCGCCGCATGTTATTAACCATCCAAATGACAGCACCGAAAACGTTCATTTAGAGAAAATTGAAAAACTCTTTAGCGGACTTAAGCCTTTAGTCAAGATCCCGCATGATACAGCTCAACAATTAGTTTTAAACTATGTTCCTCCAGCTATACCGGATAGACAGAATCCCGACGGAACTATTACCACAGGTAACACTCAAGCGATATGGTTTGATATTACCTCGCTTGCCGAGTTGATCGACGAGGTAACTCAATTACCGCAAGGTGATGGAGTGAGAGTCTATTTCGGTAAATACGGTAGTGGTTATCGTGGGATCGATTCGAGGGGGGTTAAACAAAATTATTCCAATGCTACTACATTAGTATTAGTACCGACGGTAACCTCGACAAATGGTGTGGTAGTTCATCACGTTGACTTCGGCGGCACCGCTACAATACCGGCGGATTATGAAAACAAGGGTGAGGTGTGCCCGCCTCCATCAAATTGTTTTACTATTGGCGCTACGTTGTTGCCAGCTCCGCCCCCTGGGCCTGCTCCATCCCTAAAGAAAAAAGAATAAATGAATAAAGTTTTTTCCACGAACATTATCGTTGAGCTATTAGGGTTTGTAATAGCGTTTGTTTTCTTGCATAAAGACAACGATAAAGTTTGGAAGTCCCAGGTTTTATATTTGTTGATCGTAGTTATAGCTGAATCATCCGGACGCTATATGATAAAAGGGGTACATTATAAAAATAATTCCTGGATATACAATTTGTTGCTGATAGCCGAAACGTTTTCGCTAACCTTAATGTTCAACAATATACTTAATGCTTTTTATAAGGGTAAGCTCTTCTTTTATTTGGGGCTTATCCTTTTTACAATTGTTTATTTGCTCGAATTAATCGCACATGGCTTTTATATATACAATAGCAATTGCGACACCGTAATGTCTGTATATTACTGCACGTGCTGTTTCTTCTACTATTATTTTCTTTTGAAGGAGGATGGCTTTCACCAATTATATCATTTAGCGCCATTTTGGTGGGTTAATGGAGTACTCTTTTTCTACTTCGGCAATATTATTTGCGATTTATTTTTTAGTAAATTCAGTAAAATGCCTGATTTTTATTTACGTTATAATATAATACAGGCGCTCATTATCATTTTATATATCTGCTGGTCTTACGCCTTTATATGCAAATATCAACAACGGAAATTAGCACAATAGTTATACTGGCCACGCTCATTTTCCTGCTGGCGCCTACGTTTTTGTTGTTATATATTTTTGTTTACAACCGCCGCAAAAAGCGCCACATCGAGGAAAAAGCCCAGATGAAAATGATATTCGATGCCGAGCTTATCAAAACCCAAATGGAGATCCAGGAGCAAACCATGCAAACTATCGGTGTCGAGCTGCACGATAATATCGGGCAGTTGTTGAGTTTGACCTCGCTGACGCTCAACTCAATAGAATTGGATAACCCCGAAAAAACGCGGCAAAAGCTCGACGCAGCTATCGAGTTGAACCTGAAATCGATCAAGGAAATGCGGCAATTGGGCAAACTGCTGCATGGCGAGCAATTGGTGAAGCTCGGTTTGGATGAGGCTATCCGCAGCGAGGTGAACTGGATCGAAAAATCGGGCAGGTTTGCGGTTATATACGCCGTTGAGGGCGAAAGGTCTTTCACGGCGAATACCGACAAGGACCTGATATTGTTCCGCATCACGCAGGAGATATTGAACAACATCATCAAGCATTCGCAGGCGAAGGAAATAAACATCAAACTGGGATATTTGGACACCGGTATCCGGCTGCAGATCATAGACGATGGTGCGGGCTTTAACGTTGCGGAATTACAGGAAGAGCAAAAAGGCATGGGTCTGAAAAACATCCAGAAACGGGCGGAGATCGTTGGGGGCGAGGTTTTTATCCAATCCCAACTGGGCGAGGGTACTTGTATCGACATATTTATACCTTATCCTTAATACATGGAAACTGATAAAATACGGATCGCCATTGTGGACGACCACACGCTTTTTCGTAACGGCGTAGCCAGCCTGATGAGCGAGTTTGATGAACTGCAGGTAGTTTTCGAAGCCGAGAACGGACAGCAATTACAAGAGGCGCTGGCTAAACGCGGTTCGCCCGACGTGGTATTGATGGACATCAATATGCCCGTAATGGATGGCTATGAAGCAACGGCCTGGCTCAAAAAGAATCATCCGCAGATTAAGGTTTTGGCACTCAGCATGTTCGAAGACGATCAGGCGGTTATCAAAATGATCCGTTGCGGCGCCTGCGGTTATGTGCTCAAGGAATCCAAACCGCGCGAACTGCTCGGGGCCATCAAGACCATCCACACCAAAGGCGTGTATATCAACGAAATGGTTTCGGGAAAATTGATACGCTCGGTAACGGATGATGAAGAAGCCGAAATAACCAGGAAGGAACTCGACTTTCTAAAATACTGCTGTTCTGAACTGACCTACAAGGAGATCGCCGATAAAATGAATGTAAGCCCACGTACAGTCGATAATTACCGCGAAGCACTGTTCCTGAAACTGAACCTGAAATCGAGGACCGGGTTAGTGTTGTACGCCATACAAAACCAGGTTTTTAAGTTTTGATTATTACCTGAGATCGCTTTACACCCAGGAACTTAGCGTAGCGTTTTGCTGTGGTATGCGCAGCTGCCTGTGCAGCCTTGCTCAGCGGTTTAAATGGTGTTATTTCAATGGCTACAGCCTCCTTTTTGAACGCTTTCTTCCAAATTCCGGCTATCATGCCATTGACTACCAGCGTATTGTTGAAGAACGTTCCCCGAGGGTCCGCCTTGTCGATATGTTTTGCATCAATGGTCGAGCTCCGGTCCTTGTAACTTACGATATACTCGTCATAGTTCGGCAACAACAATGTTTTGGCGGATCTTGAAATTTCGTACTTTTCTGCCCCCAAATAGTACCGGATATCCCCCATAAGCATACGCTCTAACTTTTTGGAGCATGCTTCAATCCCCATTTTACACTCTTCGATCGTCAGCCCGCTCCACCAGGCATAATCCTGCAGGGTCGCCGGGCCGTGCGACGTAAAATAGCGTTCGGTCAGTTTGGCGAGCGCCTCTTCACGGGTTAAGGTTTTCGTCTTCGGCACCCGCTCGTCCAGCAGGGCGTATGTAAGCTGCTTGCCTTCGCGTCCGCCGCTGCAGATCAGTTGCTGCAGTTCCAATTCCAGCATGATGTGGACAAAGCGCTGTTCGTTGGTAGCGACTCCGCCCTGCTTTAAGGCGGCTGCTATCTCCGTACGGGCCATTTGCTTGCCGCCTTCCAGTAATCGCGTAATGATGCGGGAACACTTGTTGAAGATCGCGTCGTTCAGTTCCATAAAGCGCAGGCGGGTAGCCGTATGTATACGGATCCTTTTCGCGGTAAGCTCCAGCGTCCAGCGCACATCCTCCGGCGTTACAAAGTGCCAGGTGGGCCGCATCACGTGGGTGCGGATGATGTCGCCCGCTGCCAATGCCTTGTCGATAGCTTCGGCGGTTGCACCCTCCAGGCGTTGCCCAAGCGCCCAGGCCGCGCCGCCATAATCCTGCGCCTGTACGGCGCCAAGCCAGCGTACGATATCGGCCGCGTTAGTGAAGTGCGGTTCGGCGAGGTGCTGGTTTTGCAGCCGGAGCGCATTGATGTCCAATCCGGGCATCAGCCATTGCCTCCCTCGTAACGGTTGAGGCGGTTGCGCAACTGCCGCTTTTCTTCCTGTATGTTTTCCAGCCGCTGCAACAGGTGCGATATCGCTTCGATACCCGCCAGGTTGATCTCCAGTTCGTTATGCAGCCTTACCATCCGCTCCAGCTGCTGCAATTGCGTTTCGGGGATATAGTCGGCCTGGTCGATCACCGTCAGTTCGACCAAACCGGCTTCGTTCAGCGATCTGACAAAAGTGTATTCCACATGGTGATACGTGCAGAAATCGTTCGCGGCAATTAAGCCCTTTTTCATAAGCTCTAATTTCTAAATTCTAAATTCTAAATTCTAATTTCTAAACGTTAATCGGTCATTCGGCATCTGCACATCTGCACATCTGCATATTTGCACATCTGCACATCTGCACATCCGCACATCTGCACATCCGCACATTCCCTTACCTTTCACCTTTCGCCTTTTGGCTTTCAGCTAATTCGGTAAATAACTCCTTTTGTTTTTCGGTCAGGTTGCGCGGCAGCTGGATGTCATAGGTCACCAGCAGGTCGCCCGATTGCCCTTCCTTTTTATACACCGGCATACCCTTGCCCTTTAACCTTATCGTGGTGCCATTCTGCGTTTCGGGCGCTACTTTCAGCTTCACCTTGCCGGTTAGCGTATCGATGGTCGCTTCACCTCCCAGGATGGCAGTGTACAGATCAAGTTTCACGGTGGTGTACAAATTGGCGCCGTCGCGCCTGAAATTCGGGTCCGCCGCTATCACGAAGGTAATGAAAAGATCGCCCGCCGGGCCGTTGTTCGCACCCGGCCCGCCATGCCCGGGTATCTTAATCGTTTGCCCGTTCTCAACCCCGGCGGGTATGGTTATCCTTACATTTTTACCGTTCACCGTAAGCGTCTGCTTGTGGCTTTCGCTTACGTCTTTTAAGCTAAGGCGCAGCTCCGCATTAAAATCCTGGCCGCGATAGCGTGCCTGCCTGCCGCCGCCGCGGCCACCGCCCTGTCCGCCAAACATCTGCTGGAAGAAGTCCGAGAAATCGCCGCCGCCGAATTCACCGTAATCCTCAAAACCCTGCGTATGCCCCGTGCCGAAACCGCCGTATTGCCCGCCGCCCTGCGCTTTTTGCTGCTGCGCGTACTTTTCGTATTCCTCGCCGTGCTGCCAGTTCTCGCCGTACTTATCGTACTTCTTCCGCTTCTCCGCGTCGCTCAATACCTCGTTGGCTTCGTTTATCTGCTGAAACTTCTTATTCGCTTCGGCATCGTTGGGGTTCAGGTCAGGGTGGTACTGCCGTGCCAGTTTACGGTAAGCGGTTTTAATATCCTTGTCCGTAGCATTTTTATCAATGCCCAGTATTTTATAATAGTCAATAAAAGCCATAGTATGTTAGTTAACCCCGGATAAACCGTTAGGTTTTGCGCTTATAAAGTTAGGTATTAGTCCGCAAGTCCGAAAGTCCGCGTAAGTCCGAAAGATTGGCGGCGGTTATCCCGGTTCCCGCTTCGGGCGGGTTCGGGCCTGCAACAGCAAAACATGGTTTACATGGTTTACATAATTTCGGGTATTTTGAAATTAACAATCTGATAATCAGTTATTTAACTTTAATACACCCGGAAACGTGTAAACCATGAATTTTGTGCCGTCAAAACGTTCCCGTAAATGCCCTGCCAGGTCGATAACGCAGACTTATAATTTGAGTGGAAATATTTTCTTAGAACAGGAAATATTTTATTATTTATTATTTTTTGCCGATGTTTAGCATATTAACGCCCTGTCTGTAAAGACAATAAGCATTAATAAACTATAAATAATAAGTATTTGAACGAAAGGAAATAAATTAACAAATGGTTAACAACTAAACACGCTCATATATTTTTAACCAATCTTAAATCTAAAATCATGAAAAAAATCCTCCTATCAGTTTTTGCCATTGTCGTGCTGATCAATTATTGTTCAGCTCAAACAGGAAACAACCAGCTTGGTATTGGCGTCGAAGCCAATTTCCTGGCGAGCAATGGTTACAGCAGTATTTACAACGCCGGTTTTGGCGGCAACCTCAAAGGTCTTTACGGCGTCGGCACTGCCGGGCAACTGACCCTCACCGGCGGCTATTCAACCTTCAGCGGCAAATCGGGGAGCCAGTTCGGCAATCAAACGCTTAGCCTCATACCTATCCTGGCAGGTTACCGGTATAATCTTAGTTCGGGCCTTTACGGCGAGGCGCAGGCCGGTTTGGGCATTCTGACCACGAAAGTAACGGGCTTCTCATTTTCGCAAACCAATTTTGGCGGCGCGATCAACGTCGGTTACGTCACTCACGGGCTCGACCTGAGTGTGCGGTATTATACCGAGGGCGACGTGATGAGCCTGTTCGCTGTCAGGGTGGCCTACAATTTTTCATTGTCGGGCAAAAAGTAAGCTAAAATCAAATCTCACGATAGTTTGTGCACCTGCTTCCGCGGAACCAGGTGCACATTTTTTTTGTAAACGCCGGCGGCAAACCTGCCGGTTTAAACTGCTGACAAAACACCGTCACCACTTTACCCAACGCTTACCCGTAAATTTGTATATGCGCCGGCCAGGTTATTTGTGAAATAACCGGAACGCTCTTTGACCTATTGAAACGATCAAGCCTATGGCTGATGACAACAACCAACCGGGGCAAAATGGCATCAAAGAACAATTTCGATATCACCAAACGTTCCTATGGAACGAAAAACGGATTATTTGATTGATTTCTACCAACCAGGCGTCCGTACCGGACGCTCTTTATATTCATCGTCTCATAGAGACGTTTGGTTGGCAGCAAAATGAACACATGCACACGCGTTCCATAGGAACGCCTGGTGAAATGCGGGTTTTTCCGTCCCAGCAGGGTCTCTCATAGAGGACCCTGCGTTTTTCCGGCATTACACAGCGCGGGGTCCCTTTCGGGAGACCCCGCGGGGACGTGAAGGTGTTTGTTCGCAGAGACGCATAATTATGCGTCTCTACAGGGGTTTGTTCTACCTCCCATTACCGCCCACGGCCCAGCGTGTACCGGCGGTACAGCCGTATATGCGCTTTGGGCGGGTGAAATTTCCGCTTAAAATACGCCTCCAGGTTCATTTGGTAATAGCCCATATCCACTATGGGCTTCAAAATGCGGTAGCCCTCATCGTAATGGGCATACAAGCCGCGTTTTTCCGCTTCAAAGTGGTATTGGTGCAAATTGTTTTTGGCGAGATGCATTTGCTCCAGGGCGGCCAGCGCTTCGGGGTATGTGGCGGCGGCGAAGGCGTCCAGCACGCTTTGTTTTACCCGCCGCGCGTGTAATATCATTTGTTCGGCCGGTTCCCTGTTGCCGGGCTGTTTCAGCATCTTGCCGAAGGTTAAGTAAACCGCGGTGCTTAGCCGGCAGCACTCCTTCCAGTTATAGCTCATGGTATAGGCCGGGTGCCGGGCGTAGTAAAAGGTGTGCATGCTTTTATACGGCAGCCAGATCATACCCCTTCCACAATTTTTATTTCTTCCATACGCCGTTATCAAACCTGGTTCCGTCAGACTTACGAAGTTTTTAAAACTTCGTAAGTCTTTAAGTTTCAACTATTTGTCTGAACTATGATTGCATTGATTAACTGAGAACTGTGATTGAATAAAACAGTCGTCATAGTCTGTCAAAAAATCATTGCAATCATAGTTCAGACCTATGCCCCCTCCACAATTTTTATTTCCTCCATACGCCGTTATCAAACCTGGTTCCGTCAGACTTACGAAGTTTTTAAAACTTCGTAAGTCTTTAAGTTTCAACTATTTGTCTGAACTATGATTGCATTGATTAACTGAGAACTGTGATTGAATAAAACAGTCGTCATAGTCTGTCAAAAAATCATTGCAATCATAGTTCAGACCTACGCGCCCTCCATTTCACCAATCACCTTCATCGTCTCCACACTCACGGTACAAACACGTTTCAGCAGGTCGATTACCTGCTCCTTATAATCAGCAAAGCGGTAAGTATTAAATTTTTCCTCAATGGTGGGGTCCGACGGCTTCTTCTCTTTGTATTGATCCAATATCCATTCCAAAGCCGAGCGGTTGCCCAATTTATAATCCCAGGCTTGTTTGGGGATGCCGGATAAGGATGTTTTTTCGTCCAGTTCGATGATGCCGGCTTCTTTGTCGGCCTTTAGTTTCACTTTCAGTTTCGGCCTTTTGGTGTACAGGGGCTCGGGCTCGCTTACCTGCGCAAACAAAGCTTTTTGTTTTTCCGCTTTCAGCTCTTCTTTAGTTTCGATCAGCTTTAAGGGGAAAGGTTCAACCGTTTCATAATGGATATGCAAATCCATCAGTTGTTTGCCCCAGGCCGCCCATTGGTAAAAATCATCATACAGCGGCAGGCGCGGAAACTCCCGCTTCAGGTCAAGTTCATATTTTTTGCGGTAGGCGGGGTTATTCAGCACGCCGTAGGTATAATGGAATATATCTTCTTTGGTTATAGCCTTGTTGCCGGTAAATGCCGCTAATTCGGCATCGCTCATACTACTCAATTCTTTTTCAGTAGATGCTGAAGGGTGGTAATGCTCGATAAACAAGTTTAAGGCCCAATCGGTGATGTTATCGATGCGGTTGCCCGAATTGTCATATTTATAAAGTGGTATGCATTGGCTGTCGCCAATAAAATGTAAATCGACTGGTATGTTGCTCGCGAAAAATCTTATGTCAACCCCGCTTGAGTTAAGTACTATTTGTACGTTCTTTTCCTTACCGCTACTACCCCAAATAATTGGATTTTGATATTGCATTTCATTTAACTCGCGACTGAAATACAATTGTTTTTTCACAAAAGGACGGTAAATACTTTCAATTAATAGTTCTTTGTCAAATTCATAAACTTTACCTTTTGAAAGATCGTTTATAACTGACCTAGTCCACTTAATTTGATAATCGATTTTATTTTTAAGCTCGTCTTTCTTAATTCCTTTAAGCTTTATTAAATCTTGATTGTATGCATTGATTAGGAAATCTACTTTCCTTTCTAAATCTTTCTTATCAAAATCATAGACCCATTCGTCGCGGTTGGTCACTATTCCCAATGAAAAAAGCTCGAAGATAGCGTCCTTATTTCTGCCCAACTTTACGTCTTTATCAATAAGAGGCATCAAACTCTCAAAATCACTATCCGCCAAATTTATCCAGTTAGACTTTTTATCGGGTTCGATCCTTTGAAATGGAATAGTTTCTAACTTATTATTTTTAAACCAGGCCCATTTTTCTTCCTTGCGCCATTCATCCGGCATATCGATGTATTCGATCCGGCAGCGACTTTCCTGGTTTTCCTTCTTTACCAAAAACATCACCGCCACGCCCGTTTGTATGCCGAAAACATTGTGTGTCGTTCCGGCAATTTTAGGATTTGTGCGCACATCGCTTTTCGTGTCGACGATATAGCAGTTGCTAAAATCGGTTTCAATACATTTTCTGAAACCGTCGAATGTCCGGCTATCGATAAAGCTGCGGTTGGTGATAAAAGCGATGATGCCGTTCTTATCCAGCCTGTCCATCGCCCAGCGGTAAAACCGGGCATACATATCATACACCTTTGTCTTTTGCGCAGTGCTTTGTTTGATGAAAGTTTCTTTGATATGCAGGTCGATGGACGGGTATTCGCGGTTTTTATTGTTGTCGTTTTCGTTCGCCTGGTTAGCATTGTAGGGCGGGTTGCCAATCACCACCGATATTTTCTTTTCATTCTGCTTTTGGATACGCACACTGTTTTCAGATGATAAGCCGAACATCGATTTTTGGATACCTTTATCGCGCCTCACGCCTTGCAGCGCGTCGATATTATCCAGCGTATCCACAAAACACAGGTTTTTATATTCCTCGTAATAGCCCATCTTCTGCTTAAAGGTAAACTCCACGTTCAGGTTGGCTATATAATAGGGCAATATGGCTACCTCGTTGGCATGCAGCTCGTTCTTGTACTTATTGGCCAGCAGGTGTTTGGGGATATGGTCAATAATGGTGGTTATAAAAGTCCCGGTGCCCGTGGCCGGGTCCAGTATTTCCACGTTTTCATCGGCCAGCGTTTTGCCGAAATGTTTTTCGAGCAGATGGTCGGTGCTTTCCACCATAAACTGTACGATCTCGTTCGGCGTGTATACCACGCCCAGCCGGTCGGCAGCTTTTGGGTTATACACTTTATAAAAGTTTTCGTACAGTACTTTTAAAAACTTTTGCTTTTCGTGGTGGTCGGTCACCTCCGACGCCGCCGCGCTGATGGCGTCGTAATAATGTTCGATATTGCCCAGCATATTGCGCCGTTCGCTATAATTGAACAATTGGTTTACCAGGTTTTCCAGTTCGCGGGCAACGGTATTATGGCGGTGAAAATCGGCGTCGTTAAATATGCGATTAAAAATATCGCTGGTGAGGATGTGCTGGATCATCATCTCGCGCACATCAGCCAAAGTTATTTCCGGGTTGATCTCGGCTTTGCATAATTCCAGGAAAGTATCACGCACCTTGATAAAACCGGGATTAGTTTTGCCGGTAGCCTCTATCTGGGCCCTTAGCGATTCGACAATTTTGGGTATATCAGCCTTAAAATTTTCAAGCGCGGTCTCAAATTTGTAAACCGTTTCGTTTTTAAAGGTTAAAAAAGCCGTGATGAGGTCGTTCAGCTTATCCGCGTCGCGCATGGATATGCGCATGGTTTCTTCGCCCCGCTGGTAAAGGATAACGTTAGCGCTGTCTTCAAAAAGGATATTGGTGAGGGGGTAACCCGTCTTTATTTTCAGGTCGATCTCGTCGTCGATGGGCGTATTTTCATCCTTGCTTTCCCAAAGGCCGATGTCGAGGCCGAAGAGATTTCTAACGATGCCATCCGGTTTAACCCTTTTGCCTTTTGTGCCCTGGCACCAAACCTCGGGCACCAGTTCATAATTATACTTTTGCGCGTAGGTGTTGAGCAGTACCCAGAAATGATTCCGGATAGCGGTTTCGTTGGTGGATTTGCCAAACTGGATAGCCCTGTCGAGATTATTGTAGTACTGGTTAATTAACTGCTTGGACATTCGGAAGGCAAGGTTAAAATGATTCGGCAATTTATCGAAATAAATAGGATAAATAAACTGCCGATTAATTAACATACCCACAATCGTCCACCGGCACGGCATCTTTCTATCATGCTTATTTCCTACCGACCTTCGACCCCTATGGGGCCGTTCCTTAACTTAATGACATTGGGATAATGTTAGTGCGGTATGAATGGGAAGCCCGCGCGGGCGCCCAAAAAGCAAAGATACCCCCTTCAAAACTGCCAGCCCACACCGTAAAAACACCCTGTAAAATACCGTTAAAATACGTTATTTTACTGATGGGCGAATAGTTAAATTTACGATACCATATTACCCGGATTCACTTAGATAAAAAACCAACCTGATGGCCAATCCCTTAACTTCCTTAAGCGTTAAGCTTCTTATCGGCGACGCTAAAGTGCTGATCGCCTGTAACATGGATCAAAAAGATAGCGTCAACCTGGCAGGTTTCACCATCCAGTGTCAACCACCTCAGGAACTGGCTCCCTATTACCTGCTGAATGAATTGCAGTTTGCCGATCCGTCGGTGCATGCGCAGGTGGCCACCGAACCCGCAAATTCAATGCTCAATGCGCCGATACAAAAGTTCCGCTGGCTGCATGTGCCCGGGCTCACCCACCAGGTTAATAAGGTCGCCTACGGCCAATATACCTATACGGTAACGCCCAGGTATTTTCAAAATAAAGTACTGCTGCCCATCAACCGCGACTTGTCGGTAACGGCGCAAACACAGCTCAATCCATTTACCAAGGGCAATATAGACCTGGGGTTCACACGCGGGTTTACCCAGTCGCAGGCCTTTACCCGGCATTTTGGCCCGAAAGCCACTTTCAAACCCAACAAGGCCCCTTTACTTTTTGACACCGGGGTGGTAGCGGGTGTAAGTAACAGCGGCGATAAATACACCTATGAGGATGAATATACCTGGTCGGGTTTTACCGCCAAAACGAGAATATTCGACCTGGTGAACGAGGTTATAAATGACAAGTCCCTTTTCCTGGATATGTGCGCGTACGATCTGAACGAACCGGATATCCTCCGCAGCCTGTTACAATTGGCCAAAGAGGGTCGTATCCGCCTGCTGCTGGATAATGCTGCGCTTCATCACGATACCAAAAAACCAACAGCCGAAGATAAATTCGAGGTGGAATTTAATAAAGCTGACAGCAAACCGAATGGTGTGCGATCGATGATACGCGGAGACTTCGACCGTTTCCAGCATCATAAATTACTGATCGTTTCAAAGGGGCCGGGCCGCGCGCCGGTTAAGGTGCTAAGCGGTTCAACTAACTTTTCAGTGACCGGCATGTATGCGAATTCCAATCATGTGATCGTTTTTAATGATAAGGGTGTGGCCGGTTTGTACCAGCAAATGTTTCAATCGATATGGACCGGGCAACTGGCGGTTAAGCCATTCCTGTTAACCGACTTTCCAAAAAAAGAGTTTCCTTTTACGATGAGTGGCAGCAATATGTCCATAACCTTCGCGCCTCATGACGAGGTCCACGCAGTGGCTAACCTGGATAAGATCACCGCCAGGGTGGCTGCGGAAAAAAGCAGTGTGTTGTTTGCCGTGATGGGAACGGACGCCAAAACCAGCGGATCAGTTGCACCGGCGCTGATCAAATTGCACGAGCGTACCGATATCTTTTCTGCCGGGATAACAGACTCCAAGAATACTATCACGTTTTATAAGCCGTCTTCCACAACGGGTATCAGGGTTACGGGCCTGCCGGGTCAAACCATTTTACCGCCGCCCTTTGCGGAGGAATCGCCGATAGATATTGGCCACCAGGTGCACCATAAATTTATTGTTTGCGGGTTCAACACCCCTGATGCAGTGGTATGGCTGGGTTCCAGCAACCTTGCCAAGCTGGGCGAAATGCAAAACGGCGATAACCTTATCGAGATACACGACCGGGATATTGCAACTGTTTTTGCTTTGGAAGCATTGGCCCTTGTCGACCATTTTCATTTTCGTGACAGCCATCCGGCACCTCCGAAACCGAAAGATAAAACTACGCCAGTACCTGCCCCGAAGAAATTGTTGGCATTTAACCTGTCGACCGATGGCAAATGGGCGGCCTCCTATTTTCAGCCGGGAGACCTGCACAAAACAGACAGGGAATTGTTCGCCAAATAATCGGGTTTGTTCTTTTTTGAATTTCCACCACCGGCACACGCGTTCCGCGTGTGTCAATCTTCGTCCTGTTCGCGCCGACTACCCCGTAAAAACACCCTGCAAAACACCGTTAAAATACGGTCGGTTCCACCAGGCCGCACTAATTATATTTGATCAGGACGCTTCCCGTAAGGGAGAAAATGCCTCCAAACATGTTCATTACCCTAACACCAAATCACCATTATGGCAACCCCGCTTCCGGGCCTGGTACGACAGGCCGCAGCCGGTTTAACCGGCTTTGACATCAACTCCATAGTATCCGCTGCCGACGCGGAGAATTTTAAAGCAGCAGGATACGATTTCTGCATCCGTTACATCCCGCGCACGGCGGCTTTGGCAGCCGGCAACCTCACCAACGATGAAGCGACCGATATTGTAAACGCCGGCCTGGCGCTGATGGCGGTGCAGCATGTGGCCCTGCCCGGCTGGGCGCCCACCGCCGCGCTGGGAACCGCTTACGGCGGTTATGCCGCTGAATACTGCAGCCAGGTTGCCGGGCTGCCGCAAGGTATAAACATCTGGTGCGACCTGGAAGGCGTTGCTCCCGGCACCCCCGCCGCTGATGTGATAGCCTACTGCCAGGCATGGTACCATGCCGTGAACGAGGCAGGGTACATCCCCGGCATTTACGTGGGGTATGATGCGATACTGAGTCCGCAGCAATTGTATAATGCACTTTCCTTCCGCCATTACTGGCGGGCCTATAACGGGCCGCAGGTGGCCGTTCGCGGCTTTCAAATGATACAAAAAACACAGGTGAATGTGAGCGGTTTTGACATCGATCCCAATGTAACGCAAATTGATCACCTGGGCGGGATACCCCGATGGCTCTCGCTCTGAGTGGCGCTTCCTCAAATCCCGCTTATCTTAGTCCTTGCAAAGCATAAACCCGCGTCCCGGAGCGCCCCCCGTTATCCGATCAGCGGTTTCAATACCTTCAACAATAAAACAATCTAACAATTCGACAATACTTCCCAAAGCCTTATCTTTGAATTAAAACACAACACTTATGAAATACTTTATTGGCTGCTTTTTTATGGCCATTGCCTTATCCTGCCAGGCGCAAAGTCCGAAAAACGGATGGATATCGTTGTTTGACGGCACTTCGCTCAGGGGCTGGAAGGTAGGGGACAATGCGGAAACCTTTTCGGTGAAAGATAGCATGATCGTGGTGCATGGCAATACCGCGCACCTGTTTTACGATGGTCCGGTACAGGATCACAATTTCAAAAATTTCGAATTCAAAGCCGATGTGATGACCCATCCCGGCGCCAACTCGGGCATTTACATCCATACCGGCTACCAGCAGGGCGGCTGGCCCGAAAAAGGCTACGAGATACAGGTGAACAACTCGCATACCGATTGGCGCCGCACGGGCAGCGTATATGGTATCCAGGATATCAAAGAGGTGTTTGTGAAGGATGGCGAATGGTATACCATGGATATTACCGTGCAGGGGAAAAGGATAATTGTAAAGATCAACGGCAAAGTAGTAAACGACTATATCGAGCCCGCCGATCTGCACCGCACAGGCGGCGACGCGCAAAGGATGCTTTCCAGCGGTACGTTCGCCCTGCAGGGACACGATCCCAACAGCCTGGTTTATTTTAAGAATATTGTGGTAAAGCCATTGCCGTAAGTCAAGTCCGAAAGTCAGGAAGTCCGCATAAGTCCGAAAGTTTTTGGGCGCCGGCGAAGCGATACCCTTGAAGGTTGAAGGGGGTATGCTGAGATTTTCTAAGGGGAGCTGAAACCCTATCCTGTTTGCCTTATTTTATATTATCATATATAAAAGTGTAATTTACATTTTGGGATACCGGTTTCCCGTTGGCCTGCGCCGGGGCCCAATAGGGTGCATTGTCGATCGCATGGGCCACCTGAAGCTGAACGTCGTCGCTTACCCTGGTGAGCGACTTGCCGTTGGACAATTTGCCCTGTTCGTTAACCGTGAACATGATAATTATAGCCGTCCCTGCGCTTTTTTCAAAGTAAGGCTTAAAGTAGGAGGATAACCTTTGCTGCATATATTTCCCGAAATCGATAGGCTCGATGGCGGCCGTCATATGCTCCTGTCGCCGCAATCTCTGGGCGGCATCTACGATCATGGCGTTCCGTTTTTCGTATTCTTTATTCGGAATAGTTTGCGTTATAACGCCGTCCTTAAAAATATCGGTTTTGCTGGCTGATATCCAGGGCCCGTTCTTTTTTCCTTTAATGTATTGCCCCTTCATTGATGGTGTGGTATCCCTGTCGTTATAATAAGCAAAAGGCCCATTCATCTCTTCGCCTCTCATGGTGGTCAGTCTCATTTTTTTGCCGTCGGCATAATAGTCTATCCATTCGCCGTACTTCACCCCATTAAAAAACGAGCCGGAATGGGCAAGGATGTTTTTACCGCCAATGTTAAGATAATATTTGAAGGGGCCGTGCGGAACGGTTAGATTCTGATCTTTATATACCCCTTCCACTGTCAGCCTGTTGTCCATGGTATACTGAGAAGCCGCCCACAGGCTGGTATCATCGGCATATTTACTGAGGATGACTTTCGACGCTGCTTTGGTTGAATCGGTGACAGCATTCAGGTTATTATCGAAATAAAGGCGTTTGGTTTGCGCATGTGCGCACGTGGCTATGCCCACGGTGACAAGGAGCAGGAAGGTCGGTTTCATAAAGCTAAAATAATGAAACCGGTTAAAATTTCCTATATCTCGTGCATCTCGCCGATATTCTTCAGCAGGTATATTTTGCCGGCGGGCACACGGGCTATATTGAGTTCATCGGGCATGATGGTAAAGGGGTAGGGAACTTATAATAAAGTTACGGAAATATTTTGTGAGGAAAACAAGGCGGATAAGGCTAAGGTTTTTATTGCTTTTTACCGGCGTCGATAGTTTCATAACATCCATGCAAAAGGGTGAGGAGGATGGCCGGGTTTGACAAGAAAAAAATTGCGGCCCTCAGCGGCAAAACGTGCGGAAATTTGAAGCCTTATTTTAATTTTCATTTTTAAAATATGCCTATTTTGCTTCAATTGCTATTTGTAAGTTACTTATAATGAGTGATATATGTTGAAAAAGTGACGAATATCACTTAGTGTGTTTCTGACACTATTATGATAATTCTCTGCTAAATAAACTCCACCTTTGCACCAGATTAAACCGGTCATATCTGCAGCCTTCAATTCGACTCAGCCATGTCCCCGGCTTAACGAAAAATAATTAAATATAAAAGGTTATGAAAACCAAAATTTTACCCTTGATTGTGCTGTTCGCCGTGATGACGGGTTTAGCAAAAACTAGTGACGCGGCTGTTGCTGCCAATAGTAATAATACTGTTTTGAATGACATAAAAGCCATCAACAAAATCGAAGTTCGCGGAAATGTTCAATTGTTTATTTCGGACATGCTTCCCGAGCAGGTAACCGTTTACAATAAATATTATGCGCAGAATGCCCTGGTGCAAAGCAAGAACGGTGTTTTACGGATAAGCTCTTACACCGCCGTGAAACTGGTAGTGTGGGTTAGCTCACTGAACCTGCAGTCGGTTTCGGCTTACGATAATGCTGAAATAAGGTCTTTCGGTGATGTTGCCAAAATTCAGTTCAACCTTGACTTGCATAATAACGCCGTTGCTAAACTGAAATTCGACGCTCACAACGTTCGCGTTACCTTACGTGATAATGCTGCCGCCGAATTTAGCGGGCGTGTTGACGAGTTCGGTATGAACCGCAGCAATAATTCAATGGTTGTTGCTAACGGTTTATCTGTTAGCCGTAATGTTGAGAATACGGTTATTGAAGCAGGCAAAGAAGCACCCATAGGCGCATAAATAGGAATTTCATAATAAGTTAGGTTTATATAGTGGTTTGAAGACCGCCCCGGATATCGGGCGGTCTTTTTTGTTGTGTGCCCGGCATGGGGGTAAACTATAGGGTGAAAGTCCCGAGCGCGCCTTGATAGTGGGAAGCGTCAGCTAAGGGCAAGGGTGTCCACCG